>Ga0302325_10001206_pt1 | contig 67277 bp, 45 predicted proteins | sample Palsa_T0_2_FD_201948 | JGI IMG/M metagenome (GOLD analysis project Ga0302325, IMG submission 201948) | Peat permafrost microbial communities from Stordalen Mire near Abisko, Sweden - Palsa_T0_2 | ecosystem: Environmental > Terrestrial > Soil > Palsa > Peat permafrost | place: Sweden: Abisko...
CGCCTTCGACACTGTGCAGATGCCGCTGAACGTTATGGACGCCCATTTCAACAGCTTCACCCAGCGCGTCATCCCCGTGGCGCTCGACAAGGACATGGGGATATTGGGGATGAAACCGATCGGCGACACCGTCATCCTCAGAAGCCAGACGGTGACCGCGGTGGAGTGCCTCAATTTCACCATGAACCTTCCGGTCAGCGTGTGCATCACCGGCTGCGAATCGCTGAGGATCCTGCAGCAGGGGTTGGACGTGGCGCGTAATTTCAAGCCGCTCAGCCCGGATGAAGTTGCCGCCCTGCTCGCCCGGACCGAGGTGGCGGCCCGCAACGGGGAATTCGAGGTCTACAAGACGACCGACCGCAACGATTCCACGAAAAGGAGCCCGCAGAATCTGGGCTGATGCCCCGGGAGTGGTATAGTTTGGCCAAGGAAAGCTTGAGGGCGCGTTGTCCCCTCAACGCGTCGAGCGGACCTCGAACGCGGGCGGAGCAACCGGCGGGTTGGGGACAACCCGCGCTACCTTTAGACTAGCGGGTAGGGGCCTCGAAGGGATCGGGCTCGCGACCGCATTGCGGAGAAAAGCGCACCCTGACGCCTCCGTCCTGCGTCTTGCTTACCCCAGACATGATACCAATGAAATTACCCCGCCTGTCTCTCCTCGCCCTGCTCGCCGCGGCCACCTTTGCTTCCGGCGCAGACACGCCTTCGACTTCTCCCGCGGTTGGGGCTGCCGAGCCCGCTTCCGCAACGCAGCTGCCTCCGCCGGACAAGGAGATCGCGCTCTATCCCGGGGCCGCCCCCGGCTCGGAGAATTGGACCTGGTCGGAGCGCCCGGCCGGATCCCCCACCAATCCCACCATCCAGAACGTGGTCCATCCCACGCTGCTGTACTACCCGGCGGATAAAGCCAAGGCGGTCGGCACCGCGATGATCGTGGCGCCCGGAGGCGGGTTCCGAAACCTCATGATGTCCTACGAGGGAGTGGATATTGCCAAGCGCTTGAACGCCATGGGCATTGACGCCTTCGTGCTGAAATACCGGTTGCGGTATAACGACCCCAACGCACCCCGCAGCCCGGCTCCGGCCCCGGCCGCGCTGCCCAACGGAACCGTCCTGGCCGATAGGCCTCCCGCCCCGCTGCCGAAGACGGGTCCTCAGGCCGGCCAGGATGTCCGGGCCATGGCCGGCGCTGACGGCCAGCAGGCGATCCGCCTGATCCGTCAGGATGCCGCCGCCTACGGCATCAGGCCCGATCGCATCGGCATCATCGGCTTTTCGGCCGGCGGAGCGGTGCTGATGCGCGCGGTCAGGGGTGCCCCGGACGGCCGCCCCGACTTCGCCGCCGCCATCTACGCCGCCGAGGCCAGCGGCGATGCTCCGCCCGCCGGCGCACCTCCCCTTTTTATCGCGGTCGCCGCCGACGACCTGTCGGAAGGATATCAGAGGTCTTTCGCGCTATTCAACGCCTGGCAAAAGGCCAAAATTCCCGCCGAGCTGCATATTTTCCAGACCGGCCATCACGGCTTCCGCAAGCGGGGCGGCGGAGCCGACAACTTCATGGACCGCCTGGAGGAGTGGTTGAGGTTGAACGGCTATCTGACCAAATAAAGGACGGCCCCCAACCCCATGAAATCCCTTCTCCTCCTCGCAGCCCTCGGCGCCGTTTTTCCCACTGCCCGCGCGGCCGACGAGCTTCCCTTTGCCGGAACTCCGAAAGTGGGAGCCAACGACACCGTGCCGCCACCGGCTCCCGTGACGCCGACTCCCGAGCAGCGGGCGGCGATCCAGGCCAAGCTCGCCGAATTCAAGGCTGCGATTCAGGCATTGAGGGACGCCAAGGCGGACGACGACCTGGTCGTCGACGCCGAGGCCTACGGTTGGGTGGTCGAAAACGTCCTGCGAGTTCCCGATGGGTTCATCAACCTGGCCGCGATCGGAAAATGCACGACAATCCTGGATGACGGCCTCCGCCGCGCGGCTCAGATCAAGGCGGGAACGGCGGCCTGGCAGAAGCGCACGGGCCGGGTCAACCGGGCCTATCGGTCGACGATCGACGGCACGCCTCAGCCCTATCACCTCAGCATTCCGGCCTCGTACAATCCGGCGGAGCCAACGCCCCTCTACGTTTATCTCCATGGGCGCAGCCACGATACACCCGATCTCGGGCTGACCTGGGTCGGCGGCAGCGACGAGGGGGGAAGGCGCGGCTCCGCCAGCACCGTGCAAGGCGAGTTGGGGGCCGGAGGAGCCGCCGCCGCCGGTGCCGAACGCGGCGGGTCCCACTATATTAGGGTCGAGGCTTTCGGGCGCGGCAACAATTCCTTTCGCTGGCCGGGTGAAACCGACGTCTTCGAGGTCATCGCTTCCGTCCGCCGGCGCTATAATGTCGATCCGAACCGCATTCATCTCGCCGGCTTCTCCATGGGCGGGGCCGGCTCCTGGCAAATAGGGCTGCATCAACCGGACCTTTTTTGCGGATTGGAAATCGATGCCGGCGTGATCGGCAATCGGCTCAGCCTGGACGATCTCACCCCGGCGCAGCGCGCGGGCAGCGCCACGTATGGGATCCTGCTTCCGCAGGCGGTGAACGTCTTTGACGTCCCCCTGGTGGCCTACGCCGGGGCCAACGACGCCCAGCTCAGCGCCTCCATCGCCATTCGCCAGCAACTGGGACTGGAAGGCTTCACCATCGACCGGACCAGCCAATATGTGTTTACCGGCCGGAACATTCGGACGCTTTTTCTGGCGAATCCAGGCCAGGGTCACTCCCACGCCACGGGAGTCACGGCCAAGCTTATCAATGAGTTCACGGCCGCTGATTTCGAGCGGGGCCGCGTGGTGCCCGATCATATCCGCTTCGTCACCTACACGACGCGATACAATCGGGACTACTGGATAACGCTCGACGGCCTCGAGCAGAATTTTCACCCGGCCCGCGTGGATGCGGAGCGCAACGCGACCCGGTCCGCCTATACCATCAGCACGGCCAACCTTACCCGGCTGTCGATCGCGGATGCTGCATCAGCCGCCACGGTCTCCATTGATGGGGACCGGCTCGATGTCGCAGCCAAGCCCGAGATCGTTCTCGTCCGGACCGCGGGCCACTGGACCGAAGGGCCGGCCGCGACCGGTCTCCGGAAAAGGCATAATCTGCAGGGACCGATCAACGACGCCTTCTTCGATTCCTTTCTCTGCGTCGCCCCGACCGGCGCGTCGGACAACGCCGCCCCCGCCGCCCAAAGCCGGGCGGAACTGGCGAGATTCCGCGCCGCCTTCGCCCGGGATTACTGCGGCGAGGCCCGGACCAAGGAGGACACGGCGGTGACGGCCGATGACATCGCGGCCAACAATCTCGTGCTCTTCGGAGACCCGGCGAGCAACCGTCTGCTGGCCCGCATTGCCGATCACCTGCCCATTCACTGGACGAAGGATGCGATCATCGTCGGCGGCAAAAGCTACGCCGCCGCCAGCCACCAGCTGGTCATGATCTATCCCAATCCCCTCAACCCCGAACGGTACGTCGTGATCAATTCCGGCCTTTCCGTCCCGGCCCGCGGATCGCCGGGCTACGGCGACTACGCCGTGCTCAATCTCGCCTCCCCGGACGGCCCGCCCGCGACCTCGGTCGCTGACGAAGGGGTGTTCGACGAGCATTGGCAGCTCCCGTGAGGGGCTGCTGTTTCTCCACAATCCGCCGCGGCCGGACTAGCCCGGCCAAATCGGTGCTTCACACCATGTTGCCGGCGCTGAACACTCTGATCCGTGACGAAATCGACGATCCTCGTGGCAACGTGGGGCGATGGGCTTTTTGCAATCGCCGGCGACGGGCGTGCGCATGAGTTTGCGAACCAGATCGTCAGAGGCCTCGCGGCGGATGGGCGCGGCGGTGTGCTTGCCATTGTTGGGCGACATGCGCTGCTGAGGCGCGCACCAACCGGCGAATGGTCCAGCATCGCGACGAGCGAGTTCGAGCTGTCTTGCTGTTTGGCTGCGCGAGACGCCATCTTCGTGGGAACGGACGCTGCACGCCTTTTGCGGCTGAGCGAGGGGAGGGATGTGCTCGATCCCATCGACGGCTTCGACCACGTCGTGGGGCGGGATTCCTGGTTTGCCGGATCGACAATAGTGAATGGGCAGCGTCTCGGGCCACCGCTGGGCATTCGCTCGGTCGCCGCCAACTCGAACGGGAGCGTGCTGTTCGCCAATGTTCACGTCGGTGGCATTCCGCGCTCCAGCGACGGCGGAAAAACCTGGCAGCCCACAGACGCCACGAATGCGGCAGAAAGCGTGATATCCTTAGAGCCATGAGCATTGAAAGGGAACCTGCCAGCCCCCGGGCCGGCGACCCGGCCGATTGCGAGTCGCCCGGATGAGCCACCGCAGTCGCAGGCCAAGTTGAGTGCTTGGGCCCGCGCGGTGCCCCGGAAGCATTCACGGTCGGGCCTAGCGGCCTTTGCTCTTTAACCCGCGTTAACTCGCGCCAATCTCTTCTAACTCTGGCACTATTTTTACTGACAGTTTCACTGACAGTTGGCGGCACGTGGGCGTCGATAGCAGCGTCATTTGGCGCTTAGTAATCCCGGCTTACCTGGCCGGCTTCGGCCCCGATTTCACCTCCAACCGGCATATTCAGGACTCGAATCAAACCGATTTTGCGCCAGTCTGGGCGCATCAGTGATGACGTCTCCGGCGCAATTTCACCGTGTGCGCTCAACGCAGCCATCCAGGTCTTCGAGCGAAGCCTACGCGCAGATGGAGCGGATGCGCGCGGCCTCGATGAAGGAGAGCGGTCGGGTTTTGAGTGAGGAGTGCTCACTGCGGATCCCGCAGTCGTTCAGATCTGATTTGACTTCCCGACAAGCAAGTTATAACTCGTGTAATAATCAAGTATGACCCACGCGCTCAAACTCCGTCCATTCGGCAGCTCTGTCGGCGTTATCATTCCCAAGGATGTTCTGGGTAGTCTTAACGTACGGGAGGGTGATACTGTTTTTCTGACCGAAGGCCAGGACGGCTACCGAGTTGTCGCCCATGATCCGAACTTCGCGAAGGCAATGGAGATTTACCAGCGGGTAGCCAAGAAATACCGCAATACCCTTCGAGAACTATCGAAGTGAAGGAACCGATTTGGCTCACTCGCGAGGAGGTTCTGGCCTTCCACGATGCGCAACTTCGTGAGCATGGCGGCTTGGCCGGAGTCCGTGACCCAAATGCATTAGAAGGAGCGCTCGCACGCGCACCGAATCTTTTTCACTACGAGAAGAGTGACGTGCCCGACCTTGCAGCCGCTTATGCCCACGGAATTGCCAAAGGGCATCCGTTCAACGATGGCAACAAACGCGTAGCTTTCGTCAGTGCAAACGTATTTCTCGGACTCAACGGCTATGAGCTGACTTTGACCGAACCGAAAGCCATTGAGGTGATGCTGGCCCTAGCTGCGGGGGACATGAGCGAGGAGGAGTTCTCCGAATGCCTGCGAAAAAATACCGAGCCGGTGCGCCGCAAGGGCAAGGCGAAGACTTAGAAATTGGAGGCGCGGGCCGGAATCGGTCTTAACTCCACGATTCGGACAGAGGGAGAAAATGCAGACCCCTCTGGGGTTCAAGGAGAATCCGGCTTAACTGGGGCCTACCATGGTTAACCCTTCCAGTACTTTTACTGACAGTTTCACTGACGGTTATGGGCAGGGTCTTTCGATTAGGGTCGCGGCTAAGTTCTTCATGGGTAAATTGAAATGGAAAGTCGCTCGAGAGGCGATTGGCGTCTCTCTTGGCTGCCTGATTTGAGTTGGCTTGACATGCACGACATTTGCACGACACTGCGCTCATGACCACTAAATGGATGGCTTCCCGCGAACTTTCAGCCAGCCCGGGAAAGGCCCTGGCCAGCGTCGCCAAGGCTGGACGCGTGCTGGTAACCTCCAATGGCAAGCCCAGGGCGATTTTGATTCCGACTTCGGAGGAAACTTTTGCTCGGGATCTCGAACTTCTTGACCGCGTTTCGCTGGCTGGAGCCATCGCGGCCATCCGGGCTGATTCCGTTCGCGAGGGGACCGATTCGCTGACGGCTGAGGAGATCGACACCGAAGTAGCTGCTGTCCGCGCAGCGCGGAAACGGCGGTGAAAGAATGGGTGATCGACACGAATGTCATCGTGTCGGGCCTCCTCACTCCCGGGGGCAACGCCGCCCGGATATTGGATGCTGTAACCGAAGGGCGAATCAAGCTGGCCTATGACGCACGTATCCTTACGGAGTATCGCGATGTCATTCGGCGCCCAAGGCTAAGAATCCAACCACTTCGCATCGAAGCCTTTTTGGACGGCCTTCAAAGCCAAATGCTTGTTTCGCCTGTGCGCATCGATCTCGTTGGGCCCGATCCCGACGACTTGGTTTTCATCGAGGCCGCCCTCGCCACGGCTACCCGAACGATCGTCACCGGGAATATCTCCCACTTTCCGTTAGCGATCCGGCAGGACGTGCAAGTCATTACACCTTCCGAAGCGGTGGTGAGGCTTATTGCTGAGAGTTGATGCCATCGCCCTATTATTGGCCATAATGGCTGGCGCGCTGTTACAGGTACGAATTGGGCTCAACGAGGACCCAACCGGGCATTTCGCTTACCAATTGCCGCAGTAGGAACGCGTGCCCGGCGCCGTAAAATATGATTACGCGATCCCCTGGGTGGACAGCCTGAACGACGTTTGCAGAAATGTAGAAATTTCTGCGATACCATGCGGCCAAGAGGTCGGCGCCAGGTTGAGTTGGCCCCTGCCCAATATTTAATAGGAGGCGATAGGGATGCTGACTTCTCTCGATCCATGGGGGCGAATTGATAAAGCGAAGCAAATCCCGAATGGACCCCGATTGGAGCACATGGTCCAACTCTTGTATCTGCATAGCCCAACCGGCATCCGTCTTCTCCAAGAGCGCGGTTTGTCCGTGAGCCTCAGCGAAGCGTTGTAGCGATTCATACGGAAAGTCGCCAGGAACGTCCACGCCGGCGACCTCAGGCAAACCCATTTGGCGGGCCAAGCGGAATCCGAGTTGTACCACCTCATTGCGCGAGGGCGATGATGTCCCTGCGCGATACGCCGCATATTCCTTTGCTGCTTGGGACGCCGACCATTCAACCAGGATTTTTGTCGGTCTAAACCGAGCCAACGCATCAACCACCTTTTGAATCTCCGCCTGTCGTCGGGCAGAAAGGACATCGTCAACGCGGACATCGTGCAGATCGCGGCCGGGATTGCCGAAATGCGCGACGCCTACCACCATCACCGAAATCGCCGCTTGCCCATTGGCAAACTTGTTATCTGGGGACGGAACATTGGCATCGGCTGCTCGCCCATGGAGCAGACCAACGAGTACAAGGGCGACTAGGTAGGCGGAAAACCTGATTGCCTTCACTGTGGACATAACCCCCATCATCGCCCGAAAGTTGCAGGAAAATTGGAGGCGCGGGCCGGAATCGAATGCAGGACTCTGGCTCATAGAGCATGTAAGTAGTTGATACCTCCTGCGGCTGTCAGCGGTCACTTAAAACCGGCCAGGTAAGGTCACTTCAAAACCGGCCACTCTGAGGGGTTGCGCCCGATGCGACTATCGTCGCAAAAGGGCGTTATGAACCGCCTCACCTTGAGCCTTCAACATTCGATAGTTACGTTATCAGATAGGGGTTGGTCCGCCCGGCGGATCGCCCGGGAGCTCGGCATTCACCGGGAGAGGGTGGGCCGGCATCTAAACCCAAAACCGGCCAAAGTGACCACCGGCTCCCCCGAGGGGGAAGCGGATTCAAAACCAGCCATTCCGACCACCGGGTTTTCAGAGGGAGAGCCGGTTTCAAAACCGGCCAAAGTGACCACCGGGTCCCCGCGCGGCCGCAGCAGCTGCGAGCCGTGGCGGGAGATGATCGACGCGGCGGTGGATCAGGGGTTATCAGCGGTGAGGATCCATCAGGATCTGGTCAGCGAGCACGGGTTTCCCGGCGGATATCAGGCGGTGAAGCGATTCGTGCGCCGGGGCGCGGCGGGCCGTAATCTGCCGTTCCGCCGCATGGAGTGCGCCCCGGGCGAAGAGTTGCAGGCCGACTTCGGCCGCGGCGCCTGGGTCGTCGAGGATGGCCGTCGTCGGCGGCCGCATTTATTCCGCTGCATCCTGAGCCACTCGCGGAAGGGCTACACCGAGGTCGTCTGGCGCCAGACGACCGACTCATTCATCCGGTGTCTGGAAAACGCCTTCAGGCACTTTGGCGGAGTGCCGTTCCGCCTGGTAGTCGATAACCTGAAGGCCGCCGTCCTGCGGGCCGACTGGTTCGATCCGGATCTCAACCCCAAGCTGGTCGAGTTCTGCCGCCATTACGGGACGATCCTGGCCCCGACCAAGCCCGCCATGCCCCGGCACAAGGGCAAGGTCGAGGCCGGGGTCGACTACGCCCAGGAGAACGCCTGCCGGGGCCGCCAGTTCGGGAGCCTGGGCGAGCAAAACCATTTCCTCGCCCACTGGGAGCGATCGGTTGCCGACACCCGGATTCACGGAACCGTGCGCCAGCAGGTCCTCAAGCTATTCCTGACGGCCGAGCGGCCAGCCCTGCGGCCGTTGCCGGACAGCTTGTTTCCCAGTTTCGAAGAAGCCCGCCGCTCGGTCCAGCGCGACGGCTATATCGAGTTCAGCGGGGCCTACTATTCGGTGCCGCCCGAGTACGTCGGCCGCCAGCTGTGGGTGCGCTCGGAGTCCCGCCTGCTGCGGGTTTTCAGCCCCAAGATGGAGCAGGTCGCCGTCCACGCCAAGGCCGAGCGCGGCCGTTTCGCCACCGATCCGGAGCATATCCATCCGCACAAGCGGGCCCTGATCGAGCGCGGCGCCGAGTATCTTCTCGGCCGCTGCCGCCTCCTCGGGCCCTGCTGCGGCGCCTGGGCGCAGGCGATGTATGAGCATCGCAGCCCCGAGGCGATCCGCACCCTGCAGGGGCTGTTGCACCTGGCCAAGGAGCATCAGGTCGGCGAGCTCGAGCGCGTCGCGGAGCGCGCGCTAGAGAGCGGCTGCTTCCGGCTGCGGCATCTGCGCACGCTCCTCAAGACCCCGGGCAACCTGGTCCAGCTCGGTTTCCTGCAGGCCCATCCGATCATCCGCGAGATGACGGCCTACCGCGTCGCTTTTCCCTCATGACCCAACTCGACACCACCCTCCGCCAACTGCGCCTCTCCGGCCTCGGCGCCAGTCTCTCCGTTCGCCTCCAGGAGGCCTCCGCCAACCGGCTCGGCCATGCCGAGTTCCTCGAGCTGATCCTCCAGGATGAGCTCAACGTCCGGCTCCAGCGCCATCTGGAGCGGCGTAAATATATCGCCCGCTTTAATTCCCTCAAAACGCTGGAGGAGTTCGACTGGCGCTTTAATGCCAAGCTCCCGAAGAAGGAGCTCTTCGAGCTGGCCACCTGCCGCTTCATCGAGGAGCACGCCGATGTCCTCTTCCTCGGGCCCCCGGGCCTCGGTAAAACTCATCTCGCCCAGGCGATCGGCTACGAGGCCATCAAGCGCAACCTCCTCGTCCGCTATACCTCCATCTTCGACCTGGTGCGCGATCTCCTCCAGGACGAGGCGCTCAACCAGAAGGACCGGCTCCTCCGCCAGTATCTCAAGGCCGATCTCCTCATCATCGACGACATGGGACTGAAGGAGCTGCCGAAGCACGCCGGCGAGTACCTCCTCGAGATCATCATGCGCCGCTATGAGAACCGCTCCACGCTCATGACCTCCAATCGGCCCCTCGAGGACTGGGGCAAACTCGTCGGCGACGTCCCCACCGCGGCGGCTATTCTCGACCGATTCCTCCACCACGCCCGCGTCGTCACCTTCGCCGGTAAAAGCTTCCGGCTCAAAAACGCGGCCAGCGCCCCGGAGGCCTGATGGCCGCCTCGCGCTCCGCGACTCGCCGGCGCCGACCCGCTCATTCCTCCCACAGCCTCCTCTTCTTTTAGAGAAAACAATCCACCGCCTGTATAAATCCGTCCTTGATCACCCTCATCCACACCCTATGAACCTTTCGCCCTCAGAGTGGCCGGTTTTCAAGTGACCACCACTGGCTGGTTTTCAAGTGACCGGTGACAATTAAACGGGCCCTGAAGGCGCTCTCGGAGGGACACGGAGACATCCGTGCCTTGGAGGCTCCCTTGGAAGGATACTACCGGCTGAAGATCGGGAGCCATCGCCTCATTTTTCGGCATGCGGAGGTGACCGGATCATCTGCGCTTACCTGAACACGAGAAAGCTCGTGTACGAAATCTTCGAAGACGAGGTGGCCCGGCGGATTCTGGGTGAGACTCGGTGAGGCTTGAGCCAACCGGGTACGGAATCTGACTCACGCCGACCTCCAAACATCCCCGGCAAATAATCCGGCCGCCGTCTGCGGCGCTAACAGATGAGAACGCCGCTTGGGGCCGGCAGTCCGGTGCTCCTGCAAGACCAAGTCCGCCCGACGTCGTCCGAGCCGTACACGTTGCCCCCTCTATCGGCAACCGCAACGGACGATCCGTTTGCGGCGATGCAACCGGTGTCAACGATACCGTTGGTCCACGTCGGCATCCCGCCGTCGACGGCCACTAGGGATCCATCCGGCTTAAGCGGCCTACGATAGATTCGCCCCTCGGCCGCAAAATGATCCTTCGCGGCTGAGAAGAGAATGTCGTCGCCCGAAAACGCCACTGCGGAGCAGTATGGCGCGTGTAGACCCTCCTGTTCTATGGCCCACGTCGCTCCGGAGTCGCGGCTAATGCAAAGGCCGGCAGCGGCCGCCGCGACTATAATTTCTGGATTTGCCGGGTGCGCGCGCACCTCATGAACATCGCGATTGATATCTATGTTGGGGTGCCAGGTTTTTCCGCCGTCATTGGAACGCGGAATGCCTCCCACATGGACGTTAGCAAACAGTATGCTCCCGTTCGAGTTGGCCGCGACCGAGCGAATGCCCAGCGGTGGCCCGAGACGCTTGCCATTCACGATTGCCGAGCCCGCAAACCAGGAATCGCGCCCCACGATGTTGTCGAAGCCATCAATAGGACCGAGCGCACTGCTCCCAGCGCTCAGCCGCAACATGCGTGCATTGTCCGTTCCTACATAGACGGTGTCTCGAACAACCATACAGCACGAAAGTTCGAACTCGCTCGTAGCGACGGTCGACCATTCGCCGCCTGGTGCGCGCCTCAGCAGCGAATGTTGCCCAACAATGGCAAGCGCACCGCCGCGTCCGTCCGATGCGAGTCCTCTGACGGGCTGGTTCGCAAACTCATGCGCGCGCCGATCGCCGGTGACTGCGAACAGCCCATCGGCCCAGGTTGCCACAAGTATCGTCGATTTCGTCACGGATCAGATTTTGCAGTTCCGGCAACCTATCTCACTGCTGCCCTGGCAACAGAAATTGGAGGCGCGGGCCGGAATCGAAACGAGGATTCTGGCTCATAGGCTCCGGGTCTAGGGCTGCGCTCGACCGCGGCAAGCTCGTTTTCTGAACAATTCTATGCTCGGATATCCTCGTGACCTCTAAAGATCCGAATCTCGGCCAGGAAGGGCAGTGGCAGGCGCCATCGGTATCGGAGTCTGGAACCGAGAAGGATAAATTGGAGGAAATTCGGCAGCAACAGAGTCGTTTTCTAGCACTGGTCGTTGTGGCGGCCCTCATGGATTTTGTCACTTTGACGTTTTTAGTCCTCAGCGCGGTGATTGCCGCGAAATATTATCCAAGCGTATCCGAAAAATTGGCAGGGATATGGAAAATTCTCGGAGGGCTGGTCCTCGTCTTGTCCGTGGCGGCGAAGCTTGCAATCGTTAGATCTGGATCTCCTATCTTACCTCAGCGTGGTGCCGAGAACTTTTCCTCCGTTCTTCGTCGACAAGGGCGAAATGCCGATCGCTTGATTGTTTGGTTCGATCTGAGGTTAGTTATCCGAAGTCTCTTCTTAAGCCTCATCGCTTTCATTCTAGCCGGGCGGCCGACGGCGCGCCGAGCGCTGGATTTTCCGGCTGCTGTTCTTTTGCTCATCTCAGCGGGCATCATTGCGATAAATCTATTTAAAGCTCGAGCCGAGATGTCCATAGCGGACGAAAGCCTGCTCGGCGCGGTGAAGCTCCAAATTGCTCAATGCCGCTATCGGATTCGGTTCGCTAGAAATATTTGGTATTTCGTGGCTCCATTTCTCGTGGGGTTTTTACTGCTCTTTCAGAGCCTCCCGAATTTCCAAGGAGCAGTTCCGATAGTAGCCTCCGCTTTCTCTCCTTCTCTTGGTGTCGTCATAGGGCTGCTTGCTTTTGCCATAGCCATTCTTGCTGTGATGTTTGTCTTGAGATTTCAGATCCGGTTTATTCGCGGACGACAGGATCACGCAAGCGAGCGGCTGAGGCAATTGGAGCAATTGCTCGCGGAGATTTCGGAGGAATCGAAGTTGAATCGGGGAGAGACCTTATCTTCTTAGAAGGGCGATCCAAACGTGCGGGAGGTCTTGTCGGTGATTCTCCGGCATCTGAGGACTACCCTGGCTATTGATTTTCCGGGTTAAACCCGATCTTTCTGCCATGAACTGGGGCCCATCCGGAGCTGTCAGCCGACGGATTGCCTCAACGATTTCGGCGAGCTGCTCGTCGTGGGCGCCAATGCGGGCATCCAGTTCTGCCAATTTTTGAAGTCGCAAATTGCGACTTCAAGTTTGCAACGTCTTCACTGGTAAGCTGGAAACAAAAGTCGGCTGGGAACCGATCGGTGTTCCGCTTTACCGCTTCGTTGAAGCGTTTCGTCGGCACGCCATAGAAACGGGCGAGTTCCGAATCGAGAAGAACGCGCCGACCGCGCAAGACCAGGATTCGAGTCTGAATCTGATCGGATGGGATAATTTCATTTTTGGTCATATACCGCGACAATAAGAAGTCGCGGCGGAGACTGCCCGGCTTCGCCCCGGTGGGGTTGCGCCGTGGCAATTTCTTGCGAAGCAAGAAATTGGAGGCGCGGGCCGGAATCGGTCCTAACTCTACGATTCGGACAGAGGGAGAGAATGCAGTCCCCTCTGTGGCTCAAGAAGAATTCAACCTAACTGGGGTCTACCCGGTATAACCCTGCCAGTACTTTTACTGACAGTTTCACTGACAGTTACCCGATGCGGAAAGCTTGAATTCGTCGGTTTATGACCGACTATGTGCCCATGCGACAGAGTATCATCACAACCAACCGAGACATCATGGGTGGAGCCCCGGTTTTTTCGGGGACACGGGTGCCCGTGCAAACGCTTCTTGATTACCTCGAGGCGGGCGACTCGATTGATGATTTCCGCGCAGGATTTCCTACGGTCAGCCGCGAGCAAGTGATCGCGTTTCTCGAAACCGCCAAGGATAAGCTGGTCGCTTCGGCGCGCTGATGTGAAGCTTCTGCTGGACGAATGCATCGATCGCCGTCTGGCAAAGGAATTTCCAGGCCATTGGACCCGCACCGTGCCGCAGATGGGATGGGCGACGATCAAGAATGGACAACTGCTGCGACTGGCTGAGAAGGAATTTGATGTCTTTGTGACGGTGGATCGCAATTTGGCGTTTCAGCACCATCTTCCCAAATTCCGGATTGCAGTCGCTGTCCTTCGGGCCTCAAGCAATCGTTTGAGCGATCTGAAGCCGCTCGCGCCTTTGCTTCTCGCCACGCTGCCTTCCTTGAAACCGGGCCGAGCCCAAGTCATCGAAATCTAACTTCGGTCGGGGCTACGGCACGTGGACCTACTGGTCTGAGATTATGACAAATGCGTCGAATGCTTGACGCCGCCCCAAATTGCCGGGAGAAAAGCCCCGCGCTAAAGGGTGCATCCGGTCCGCGGAAAGGGTTTTACCCGCCTTGTCAGGCAACTTCACTGAACCGTTTCTTGCCCGAACATGCGGACGCCGGGCGCAAAAAGAAAGGGTTCCCATGAGCGATTCGATTGTTCCGAATTTAGAACATCTGCGGAAGCGAGCCAAGCGGCTGGTCAAAGCTACGCCTGGTCTCCAACTCGCCACAGCCCAGCATCAGCTCGCCCGAGAGCACGGATACAAGAATTGGGCTGAGCTTATTCGCAAGGTGGAGGTGAAGACGATCTCACCCGAGTGGCCCGTTCTTCAGCGCCTCGTCGAGGCTCAGCGATTCGTCGAAGAAGGGATGCCGGCAGAGGCGCTCACCGGCATCCTATGGTGCTTAGAGGAGGCGACGAAAGAGGCACCGCGCCATATTGGCGTTCACCGGACGGCGATTGTCGCTGCACTGGTCACCTTGGCGAGATCGTACCCCCCCGCGCAGCAGGCCCTGCAGGAGAAGGCTGAAAACATTCGTTTGATTGCCAACGCTTCGGCTGACGAGGTCGCTGACTTGCTGCCGGGAGGGAGCCCGCGGGACAAGGGTGCGTACCGGCGCTATCAGCGGGCCTTTCAGTCGGCCGTGCGCGGGGAAAAGCTGCCGGAGGCGCTGAGCGAGCTACTATGGTGCTTCGACGAGGGCATGAAGGGGTCACCCATGATGCGTAAAGTTCGCCGAATTTTCGTTTCGAACGCCATGGGCCGCTTGGGCAAGACCTATCCGCCCGCGCTCGAAGCCTTGCGCGAACGGCGAGGCAAGATTCGCCTCAACTGGCAAAACGACGCCGAAGATTGGCGGGATTTAGTTGCCATCAACAGAGCTCTTGGGGAGGACCCATTGACTCTCGAATTCTACGACGAGCTGAAACGGATTGGCGCCCCGCTACCAGATCCCCGCTGGATTTTTGACCAGCTCGTTGAAGCCAAACGATACGCCGACGCGGTCGCAGCCAAACCCTTGCAAGATCATCTTAAAAGATTTGATGATTATCTCGTAAACATGGCCGGCCCCGAGCAGCCGAACGCACTCCATATTGGCTATCTCGCCGCCATTTCGGCTAAACAATTGGAAGCCTTGGCGGGCGCCGGCGATCTAACAAACGCTCGAGTCGTCGTTGCCAAAATGCTGCAGGCCGACAATTCTCCCAAGACCGTCGAGACTCTTTCTTCGCACGCAGCTCGGGCCGGTCATCCCGAATTAATTTCGGTGAGTTGACCGAGATTAGAATCTATGGCCCGAACTAGATCCCACTAACTTGGAAATTGGAGGCGCGGGCCGGAATCGAACCGGCGCATAGAGGTTTTGCAGACCTCGGCCTTACCACTTGGCTACCGCGCCCAATTTGCTGAAGAGGAACCCAACTTAATACCTCCCTGGCAAAGTCAACGGCAAGGAGAATTTCCCCCGCGACCGGAGAGGGGAACCAGCTCCCTGCCTGATGCCCCGCTTCCTGCGGCTTACGGGATCACTTCTCGGCATACACCCAATAGAGGCCGGCGGGGAAGGAGAGCGTGCGAACCGAATCGTGATTCTGTCCCGGATAGAGCGTAAAGCGGTGCACCAATTTTCCAGTGCCAATTTCGGTGAGAAGTGCTTCGAATTCGGGCACGGCCGCAACGTCTTCGTCCCCGGCCGAAAGATCCAAGCGAACGGGTACGTCGAGATTCTTGAGTTTCTCTCGCGCTTCCTTGAAGACAAAGCGTTTATCCCAATCCACCACGGGACTGGCGGCAACGATCCGTTGGAAAAGTCCGGGACGCTCCGCAAGGGCGTAGAGGGCAAACAGGCCGCCGTAGGAATGGCCGAGCAGCCCGCGGTCGGTTGGGATCGTGCGGTAGGTTTGGTCGACGAAGGGAATCACTTCCTCGGCCAAGAACTTCAGGAAGGCGGGAGCGCCACCGGAGTTGGGTTCGCGTTCGGTGACCTTGGTGGGCGTGAAGTCGCGAGCCCGCGGCAGCATCGGGTCGACGCTCGCGGGATAGCTCAGATTTACCATGATCACCGGCCGCATCTTCTTCGAGTAGAGGTTGTTTTCCGCGAGAAACGCCATGAAAGGGAAGTGCCAGCCATCGAGCACGTAGATTACCGGATAACTCTTCCCGGAGGTCGCATAGTCCTCGGGTAGCTGCACGAGCAAATCAAACTGCTGGCCGATTGCACGAGATGTGATCGACCGCTGTTCGGTGAACGGCAGCACCACCGCGGGCGCGGGCTCGGCCGCGGCGGCGCTCAGCGTGACGGCGGTGAGCGCGAGGGGAATGAAGGAACGCATGGGTGAGAGGCGAAAGGCGGCAATCCAGCGGAATTCCCGAGATCCTTAGCGCGTCGCCTGTTTTCGCCGGTACGCGAGTTCCGGTCAAGAATCTGACTGATTATTTGGAGCATGGGGATTCAATCGACGAATTCCTCGACGATTTTCCGAGCGTCAGCCGTGGACAGGTAATCCAGTTTCTCGAAGAGGCCCGAGCCTCCCTCACGGCTGCTGTCGAGTGACATGCGCGTGATTCTCGACGAGTGCTTGCCGCGCAAGCTCGCTCTCGAACTCGTTGGACACATTGTCACCACGGTCCCGAAGGCGGGGTGGGCTGGGATCCTTAACGGTCGGCTCCTGACGCTTATTGATGGAGATTTCGATGCCTTCGTCACCGTCGATAAGAATTTACCCGCTCAGCAGAAGAAGGGTGCTCTCTCTTTCGGTGTGGTTGTTCTTCGCGCACCGTCAAATCGTCTCAAGGAGCATTGTCGACATTGGCGTTGGTGTAAGCGCCGGTGGCGGAAGATCTGAAGGTTAATTCTAGGGGGGTGAAGCGGGCAGGGGGGCCAGGAGCTGCTTGGCCGCCGCATCCCCGGGTCGGAGCCGCAGCACGGTCTCCAATTCAGACCTGGCCTCGGAGCTGCGGCCCGGCAGGCGGAGCAAGGCCAGCGCCAGGCTGAAATGGGCGTCGACGTAGTCCGGTTTGAGTCGGATCGCCTCCCGATACTGGGCGATAGCGCTGTCGAGCTGCCCGGGCTCGCCGAGCAGGACGTTGCCGAGGTTGTTGTGCGCCTCGGGGAACGCCGGGTTCAGCTGCAGGGCCCGCTTATAGTCGGCGATCGCGTCAGCCATCCGGCCGGGTGTGGCATACCAGATATTGCCCAGGTCGTTGTACACTCCCGGCAGGTTCGGATTCAGTCGCAGCGCGCTATTGAACTCGGCGATTGCGTCGTCCCGGTGTCCCGACAATTTCATCCAGGCGGCGGCGAGCGTGCTGTGGGCGCGGGCGTTTTGCGGGTTTTTGGAGACGGTGTCGGCCCAGATGGCGCGCTCGCTCCGGTAGTCCTGATTTCGGGCGGCGGCGGCCACACCCAGCCCGGCCGCCCAGATGGCGAAAAAGGGGAGGCAGCGGCGCCCGGACAAGGCGAAGACTTCCAACACGACGAGGGCGGCGATGCCGGCCAGCGGCAGATAGAGGCGACTTTCAGCCATCGGCTGCGCGACCACGGGAACGACGCTGGAACTCGGGGCTAGAATCAGAAAGAACCAGGCGGCGGCAAAGCCGGCCGCCGGGACCCGACGGACCGCGGCGGCCGTGGCGGCGAGCAAGGCGATCTGGACTGCGATGTAGGGCCAGACCGCAGCCAGATGCGGCGCGACGAATGCTCCATAGTCGAAAATCAGGGGCCTCGGCCAGAAGGCCAGGATGAGATACCGCACCACCACCCGGCTCTCCACCAGGCCGTAGGCCCACCAGGAGACTTCCGGACCAAAGCCGACGCCCCGCTGGCTCAGACCCGCCATCAGGAACCCGAGGGGAAGCCAGGTGGCCGCCAGGGTCAAGAGGACGACCCCATGCCGCCGCCAGGCGCCGGAAAAGCTGCCGGAGAGAAACGTGCGATCGTAGAGAAAGACGATGAGCGGGGCGGTCGCGATCACCTCCTTGCTACCGACTCCCGCCAGGCAAGACAGGACGGAGAGCGAAAACCAAATTCGGCGGCCGCCGGTCCCCTCCGCCTCCGCGCCGCGGAGGAAGCAGTACAGCGTCAGGAAATAGCAGAGCCCCATGAGCAACTCGGAGCGCTGGGCGAGGTAGGTCACCGCCTCGGTCTGAACAGGGTGCCAGGCCCAGATCGCGGTCACGGCCAGGGCGAGGGGAGTGGCGGCCGGACCGAATTTATCGGCCAGGATTGGGCGGAGGAGGGTCCGCCGGACCAGTGCAAAAAGGGTCCAAGCAGCCAAGACATGGATGAGCAGATTGACGACGTGGTATCCCGCGACATCGGTGCCGCCGGCCGCGTAGTTCAGGGCATACGTGAGATTGAGCAACGGGCGTCCCCCGACCCCGGAGTCTGGACGCGGCGAAAGGACGGTGCCCAGAGCCCCGAGGTGCCGGATGGACGGATTGTCCGTCAGCCACGTGCGATCGTCGAAGAGCAGCGGCACGGCGAAAGTCCGGGCGTATATCGCGATCGAGCCCACGGCGAGAATAGCCCCGGCGGCCAACCCGGGCCAATCCGGGAGTCGGTCGTCGATGGGCTTTGGGATTGGAGGGCCTGGGGTCATCTTCCGGACGCAGCCTAGGCTGGCCGCAGGCTGCGGGTCACCTCAAGACCACCTGACGAACCTGCGGCTGAATTCAGACCGCCGTAAGAGAAGGCGCGCCGGGACCCGTCTAGCCCGCGGCCCCAGGCGCCCCCGGCGGCGCCGAGAACGCGCTACCCGGAGGGGCGTAGGTCTTCGTCGTGGTCGAGACGCAGCCCGTCAGACCCACGCAGATCCAGGCGGCCAGGAGGCAAAGGAGGCGGTTCATAAAGGTGCTGCCGCTCAATAGAACGGCTCCGGCGCCCCGCCGCTGTCGCCGGTCTTGACCACTCCGTTCACATTCACCGTGGAGTTGACCGTGACGACCGGTTCGCCGAGGGCGACCTGGATCTGGACATTGTCGAGAGTGATGTCCTTGGCATCCTGCACCAGGAATCCCCGGACCGCCTGGATCTTCACATCGGTGAAGGTGATGGCATTGGGCATCATTTCGGGAATTCCGACGATCCGGCCCGCGATCGGGGAGCGGGTCACCGTCAGATTCTTGATATGGATGTCGTGAAAATTGGGGATATTCTGAGTTTGGCCGGCCTCGGCTTCGCGGGGGCCGACGTCGGTGGAGAGACCGGCGTTGCCGTTGTAGCGCATGTTGATGTCGAAGGGCCGGCGGACGTTCTTCATCGTAATGTTGTAATAGAGGAAGTCCTTCACTTCGCCGCCGCCGCCGCGGTAGGACTTGATGCGCAGGCCATTGTCCGTCCCGTCGAAGGTGCAGTTGCGCACGACGACGTGGCTCAGCCCACCGCGGGTGCCGCTGCCGACCGAAATGCCGTGGCCGTGCAGGCAGGTGAGGTTCTCGACGAGGATGTCCGTGGAGCCGGCATGCAGCGCGACGTTGTCGTCGCCGTTATCGATCTCACAGTTGCGGATGACGATGCGATGACCGGCGGGGTCGATGGCGTCGGTATTGGGCGAATCGCTGGGCGCCACGATCCGGAGATTCTCAAAGGTCATGTCGTCGCCGCTCGGAACCAGCTCATACATCGGCGCGTTGGTCAGGGTCACGCCATCGATATGGAGGCGTTTGACGCGATTGAAGGTGATGAGGTGGGGGCGACCGACCACCCGCCGGCCCGGCGGATAACGGCGGGCTGCCTTGTCGGACCACATCCAGAATTCCGCGCCCGATCCGTCGATCGTGCCGCTGCCGGTGATCGCGACATCGGTGATATCATCGCCCGTAATCAAGGGACGGAGCCCGCGACCACCGAATCCTCCCGGCCCACCCGGCCCGGCGGGACCGCCGCCAGGAGCTCCCCCAGGCCCTCCGGCACCACGTCGCCCGCCGCGCCCTCCCATGGCCGCTCCCGGCGGGAGCGGCTGATTGGGATCGGGCAGGCCATAGTCGGCAAAGGTTTCAGGCGCCTTGATGATGGCGCCGGGCTCCAGGTGGAGATCCATGTGGCTTGTCAGCGTGAACGGCAGGGTCTTGTAGGTCCCCGCCGGCACGATGAGGTGGCCGCCGCCGGCCTTCGCGATGGCGGCGATGGCATTCTTGAACGCGTCGGTGTTGAAGGTCTTATAGTCTCCCACGCCGCCAAAATCGAGCAGGTTGAACTTCGCTTCTGGAATGACGGGCAGGGCGGCGACGATTTCGTCGCCTGGCGGCGGAGGGGCTTTGGCCACCGGGGCGGCCGGGGCCGTCGGTGCATTTGCCGCCTGCTTCTGGCAGGCCGCCAATCCGAGACAGGTCAATCCAGCCATCACTAGGCAATGCATGCGATTCATAGGGGTGCTTGGGTTTTCGCTCGGGCCGACTGACGCAGGGGCGCCGGACACAGACCGAAAGAATACGCGAATTTCTGGGGCAGCGGGCTCTCTCGGGGCGAATCCTGCCGAGTTTGGGAGTCGCGGCAATCGCAAACGTAAGGACTGGGCAGGGCGGGGATCCGGGAAATTCCGATGCTTGCGTCGCCGGAGGCGCACTCTCTACACTCGCGCCTCTGGGAATTCCCGGAAGTATCCCACGGGAAGCCCACCCAAATGAAGACCTTCGAGGAGAGTTACTGCCAAGCGACGGGTTGTTCCGTCGAGGAGTTTCCTCGGAAGATTTTCTGGAAATGCCTGCACCGGCACGCCCTGCCGGTGGCGCCGGTCATCCTCTTGTTCAACAGCGACTATTTTTCGCTCGACCGCGAACTGATCGCCGAAGTGCGCAAGGCACAAAAAATGAATGAGGTCTGGGAGGAGGTCCGACAGTATTTCGTGAGCCCGAAGCACGAAGGGATCCTCCGTCGCAAGGCCAACGTCCGCATATCCGCGCGGCGATTGATCAATATCGCCCGCAGCCACCTGCCTTCGTCGGGTGCGCCGCCGCACGCCGATCCAGCCCCCCGTGGCTCCGAAGAACAGGCGGAATAGGGGCTCGAGGGTTTCACCAGTGTTGACAGCGCAGGACCGGATGCGAGACAGTCGCGGCCCTCATTTTACGGCGGTCATAGCTCAGTTGGTTAGAGCACTAGATTGTGAATCTAGGGGTCGCGGGTTCGAGTCCCGTTGGCCGCCCCATTTTTAGTTGTTGAAACCCAACAACTAAGTTTTCGGCCGAAGCTGGGTTGCCAGTTGACGTGGCAACCTAAGCATGAATCACGAAAACACGTTTGTCGTCATCCGATACCAAAACCGGAATATCCATCGAAAGACGACCTCTTCGCTCGTGACGGGATTCGTTTTTTCGAGCCGCCCAATCGGTCGGCTACGATGGCGAACTCCCTCACATCTCGCGCCGATCGACCTGCGGGATCTTCGTATCCGGCAATGGCGTACAACCACGGGCCGTGAAGTCTTCGACGTTCCTCAGCACGATCGTCGGAACATCGGCGGCTTTCTGCGCCTTGACGTGCTGGAAGTCCGCGCCGCTCACGTCGTCGAGGACGAACGCCGGCCGGCGGTCCTCCTGCATGAATCTAACCTCGACGTTGTTCAGCTCGATCCCCTTTGCGTGGCGGATGAAAAACCCATAGGCAGGCAAAAGGCCGAACATGGAGGGCTCGGGATAACCTTTTTCTTGCTCGGGGGTGTCGAATGGTTCGCGCGGCGGGACGCTTCCGCGCCTGCCGGGGGAGAAAAAGAACGTATTCACCATATCCGCCGGCTGCTGCGCCACCTGATCCAGCGTCAGGCCGCCGCGACAGAAGATGCGGATGTCGCTGAGCTTGATATCCTCCACATCGTGGCCGGGAATTCCGGTGATGATCGACGGATAACGCGGGTCGGCGTTGTAGACGACAACGTTGCTTATGCTAATGCGACGCGCCGTGCCTATGGGCGTCCCCTCCGTCGCCCACATCATGCGGCTGCCCAGCCGGATGAAGATCGGACTGTTCGTGATGTCCCTCATAGTGATGTTGGAAATCGTGATGTCTTCCAATTGCCCCCCGTCCACGCATTCGAGGGCCAGTCCGCGGCAGCAGTCGAACACCACGTTGGAGATCGTGATATTCTTGAAACCGCCTGCGCTTCCCGTGCCCATCTTAATGCGACCGGTGGCGCCATCGCGATCCGGCGCCAGCTTGAAAGTGCGCTTGTACGTGCCATCGAGCAGCGAACCGACTTCGTAGCCGCTGACCAGGCAATTGGTGATGGTTATATTCTCGCAGGAGTACGCAATTCCTTGGTCGCGGTCGGATTTCAGGCAAAGGCCATCATCTATGGGCGAGTTGACGCTCGTGTTGGAGATTCTGATGTTAGTGCCACCGACATCGATCCCGTCGCGGATGGTGTCCACCTTGACGTTGTCGATCGTCAGATTGTACATTTCCACAACGGTGATCGCGGAGTGCCCGCCGTTCGCGACGGAGAAGTCGCGCAAGGTCACGTTGCGGCAGTGTTTCAGTCCGATCGCCTTGTCGCCATCGAGGGCGCCGGGCCTTTTTTGCCGGGTGAGAACATCCGTGCCGCTGATCAGGCCGCTTCCCACGATAGATACGTTTTCGAGGCCTACGCCCCAGATCAGGGCGCTCATGGTTTGGTCGATGGTGGAGGTATCCTTCGACGCTTTGATCACGCATCCCGAGTCGAGCTGCAAAGCGATGTTGCTGCGCAGGCGGATCGAGCCGGTAAGGTAGGTTCCGGCGGGAAAGTACACGGTTCCGCCGCCTGCCGCCGCAGCCGCGTCGATCGCCTTGTTGATTGCGTCCCGATCGGGCGTCGTACCATCGGCCTTGGCGCCGAACGTCTTGACATCGAAAACTGCGGCGCGCCCTTCGAACGGCGCACCCAGTGAAAGCGCCACAGCGGCGCAGCAAACGAGAAAATCATTCTTCATTTCGCCTCCTAAGATCTCTTGTCAACTCCACATGGGTCCCCGTCCTTTATTGGTCGATTTGTCATCGGAGCGTCCGGCGTCCGCGCCCGAGCCTAGCGCGACTTGGCGATTTCCGCCGCGTAAACCTGATTGCCGCCATAGAAGTTGCCGGTGAAGATTACCCACTTCTGGTCGGGGGTGATCGAGACGTTTGGCTCGATGCCACCCCGGCCGGTGACGTAATTGTGCTTGGACATGTTGGCCAGACGCTCGCGGGTCACCGTGCCATCGGGCTGGACGCGGAACAGGTTGATCCACATGCCGTCGTTGGAGAAGGCGACCTGCGTCGGATCTCCGCCGTCATCGGCGAAGAGAGTATGATCGCGCGAGCTGTTGAAGTGGATGCCCCACCAGTCCCGCTGGAGGTGGTAGCGGGTCTCGACGCGGGTGTCGATGTTCACGCCGGCGATCCAGAAATCCTGGCTGCGCGGGGTTTGGAGGTCGAACCACACCATCTTGCCGCCGAAGTCCCACCATTCGTGGCCGTTGATCTCCATGTCCATCGTGCGCTTGTGCATCAGCTGGAACGCGCCGGTCCGGGCGTCGATGGTCCAGGTGCGGTCGACTTCGTGCCACGAGCCCTCGTGGGCATAGAGCAGCAGGTTGGGATCGGTGGGTGACCACTGTTGATGGTCGAGGTTGCCGTATTGGTAGCCGGTGGTTCGGCGCTCGCCCGTCTTGAGATTGATAAAGGTGTAGGCGGCGGGAGAGGGATCGAGCGTGCGGCGGGCGAGCCCCTCCTCCTTCTGGACGGCGTAGCGCTGCTCGGGGGTGAGGTCGCTCAGCTGCTTGCCGGGAAACATGCGCTGCAGCTGCGAGACATAGGGACGCTGGACGGGCGGAGGCGTCTGGCCGGAGGGATCGACGGCGCCCGGGACGACGAAGAAGTTCCAGGATTCGTCACAGCTGATGTTGGTGCTGACGGCGTAGGGAATTATGCGCCTGGCCTTGGTGTCGAGGTTGATCGCGTAAACGGGGCCGCCGAGGTCCCGCCGGCCACCGCCGCCCGGATTACCCGGTGCACTGGGACCACCTGAACCACCCGGATTTCCCGGACCAGCTGGACCACCTGGGCCGACGGCAGCCGGGGCGCCAGGCCGGCGGCCGCCTCGGCCTCCGCCGGACGAGACATACACTTCGCGCGAGCGCCGGGCCATGATCGCCCCGCCGCCCTGGGCGACGATGTCCACCTTCACCGGGTCCCGCCCGAGGTGCGTGAGGTCGACCACCGCGACGCCGCTTGGGGTGTTGAAGATCAGCTTGTCGCCTTCGGGCGTGTAGGAGTTGTCGTGGAAATAGAGCGTGCGGCTGCCGCGCTCCTGGGAAAGGCGGATGATGTGGTGGCCGGTGTCGGGATCGATCCAGTCGGAGGGGCCGAGGTCGCCGGCAGGCGGGGCTGCCGCCGGGGTCTGGGCGGAACTGAACGGCACCAGGCACAGCAAGGCGAGCACCGCCTGAATGGCTCGCGGAGGGAAAGGCAGGTCAAGAACGGGGCGCAGAGGCGGGATTTTTTGCATGGGAGGAGGGACGCGGGTGTGGGACGGGAGACAAGCTTCTTTTTGGGAAAAAAGGGTGCCGACTACGCCTGACGCGTGCCGCGGCAACAGGATGCGCGGACGGTCCCATCATGGGATCGTTGGGAGGCAACCGAATCGGGGCCCGTTCGTCTATCCCTCCATGATCGATACGCCCCGATCCGTTCCCGCGTTGGTCGCCGCGCTCTGCCTGGTCGCGGTTGGCCATCCGCTCCTGGGTGCGGACGATCCGTCTGTTCGCCCAACCGCCAACCAGGCCCCCCTGCATTTTCCTCGCGGGGGCCCGGCCACTCCCGCCGACCTGGCGGAAATGGCCAGACTTTCGTCGCTGCCCGGACTGACCCCGGGTGCGGGCGATGGCGACTATCTGGTAATGCCGCCCTATGCCCCCGCGTCCGAGCAGACGCCGCGGCCGGACGTGCCGAAAGGCAGGATCGTCGCGTTCATGCTGCCCGCCGCCGGGAGCGCGTTCTATCCGGGCACCGGCATGCGGGGCGCGGTCCCCGCTCGCCGCGTGACGGTTTACATCCCGAGCCAATACGTGCCCGGCAGCCCGGCACCGCTTCTCGTCACCCAGGACGCGATGGGCGCCCAAAACAACCAGTTGCCCACGATTCTCGACAACCTGATCGCCGCGCATCGCTTGCCGGCATTGGTGGCGGTGATGGTTGGAAACGGCGGCGGTGACGCCCGCGGCAGCGAACGAGGTCTCGAATATGACACCGTCTCGGGCAAGTTTGCCGAGTTCATCGAGGCGGAGGTGATTCCAAAGGTTGCCCGGGACTACCATATCACATTCACCCAGGATCCCGACGGCCGAGCGACGATGGGCGGGAGTTCGGGTGGGGCCGCGGCTTTCACGATGGCTTGGTTTCATCCGGATCTCTACCGGCGGGTCCTGACCTATTCCGGCACGTACACGAACAACCAGACGGAGGTCGATCCGGCACTCCCGCATGGCGCCTGGGAATACCACGAGCACCTCGTTCCAGGGACCGAGCCCAAGCCCCTCCGGATCTGGATGGAGGTCGGCGAGCACGACAACGGCTCGGTCAACACCGCCGCCGACCTGCACAACTGGGTCATCGCCAACGAGCGGATGGCGGCCGCCCTGAAGGCCAAGGGCTACCATTACCAATTCGTCTTTGCCTTGGGCGCAGGCCACGTCGACCGGAGGGTCGTCGTCCAGACCCTGCCGGGGGCCCTGGAGTGGCTTTGGCGGGGATATCAGCCGCCGAAGTGAGCCTTAAGCGAGCGACCCAAGGGAGGCTTTTGTTTCGCGTCCTGTTGGCCGCCCCGCCGTGCCAGCCTACTTCGCCGGCGCCGTCAGCGCTCTCTGCATCTCCATAATCTGCTGCTGGCTCTGACTTTGCTGCTGTATCAGGGTGAAAGTGCTCAGCTGGGAGGGCGAGAGGATGCCCTGGGCGTTGGAAATTGCCTGATCCCAATTGATCGTGTTGGGAATTGCCGCCGTGTTCGGCCGTCTCTGGCTGCTCGCGGCTAACGCCGCGGTGAGTTTCACCGCTTGATCAGCCGTCAAGGGCTCGCCGAGGCCGGCCATGGAGCTCGACAGACTGCTGACGAGCGGGACAACGGCGGTTTCGCGCAAGTAGTCGTGGATCGCCTGATAATTGTCGGCTCCGACCGCCGCTCGGATGGCGGCGTTGTTGGCCCGCGTCAGCTGATCGTTCATCGCCACGATGGCTGGCGCCGTAGGGTCGAGGCCCTCGGCACTGGCCGTCTGACCCACCGTGAGGTCTTTATCCTCACGCTGGGTGAGAAGATCCTCGACCTTCTCGATTTGTTCCGCCGGCAGATGCCGTGCCTTGAACACCGGACCGTAGGTCGTATCGAGCATGTCGCGAAAATCCTTCAGGTACCGGGCGCGCACCTCGGGATGGGTCGCGACCCAAAGCCTCCTGGACTGGGCTGGACGAGCGGGGAGCGCCGCCGCCGGACGAGCGGGCAGGCTTGCCGCCGCCTGGTCGAGGGCGCCGCGCCGCGCCCGCGACTGGCGGAGGTCCTGATCCGCGGCGCGCAGGCGGAGATCCAAGGCCGACCGGCGCACCTGCAGCCCGCGTTCGGCGGCGCGGGCCCATGCCGCCTCGTGCCATTCGTAGGTCGCGAAACCGACCGCCAGGATCGCAGCGGCTGCCACCGCCAAAAGGGTCTTGGTCGATCGGTTCACTGCGGCCTTTGGGCAATCATATAGAGGGCCGTCACGCTCTGCATATCCTGGCTCGCGTGAATCGCATTCAGCGAGCGAAGCTGGGCGGGGGAAAACATGGCGGTGGCCCGCGTCATCACCTTGTCCCAATCGAGTCTGAAGAGATCGACGTTTCCGCCCGTGCGATAGCTGGGGCTCCCGTCAGCCACCAGTTGCAGGAGCTGGTCGGTCTGCTCCGGCGTAAGGGGTGCGGAGCTGGCGGCAGCGTCGGCGGCGATTTGGTAGGCGAGGGTGCGAGCGGGATAAGTCCGATCGAAATCATGGATTTGCTGGTAGCCGGCGTCCCCCACCACCCCCCGGACCGCATCGTCGTAGGCTGCGGAGACCTTCCGCACCAGCGTCTGGTAGGCCTCGTCGGCCCCGGAATCGGCGTTGCCTCCGTTCAGCTGTCTCGCCCGGCTCAAATCAGCCTGGTCGGACCACCGTTTGAAATAGGCGTCCGCCAATTGGTTCATTTGGGCCTCGGAAAGACCCATTATCTTGGCGAGCTGGATGTAGTGGATGTGAAACTCGGCGCTAAAGTAGTTGCTGAGAGCCTGCCGCAACTCGGAGTTTTCAGTGGCTGCCCGCAGAAAGGCATCGCCAGCGCCAATAGTTGCCCGCGAGCCCTCGGGCGCATCGGCCTGAGCCGTCTTGTGGGACGCGGCCTCCTGGGCGGCCGCGAGCGCAGCGTCCACTTTCGCCCGTTGATCGGAGACCGCTCTCAACCTGGCGTCGGACTGCGCATACTCGAGTTCCAGTCCACGGGCGGCTCGCTGTGACCGCACCAGCTGTACGTGATAGTATAAACCAACTCCAAGGGCGATGAGACCGCACGCCGCCACCAGTCCGATGGTGAATTTATTGGCCATAGGGGCTGCCGTCCGAGATCCCAGCCGATCCGAAGCCACAGCTCCAGCCCTTTTTCCGCCTGCGGAGGAGTCCCGGCCCAAGCGCTGGATCGGCGTGAGGACTGGAGACCAACGTCGGATTCGGGCACACGATTGGAAGACAGGGAAGTAGAGTTCCTCCATTGCCGTCCAAGCTCGACAGCCGGCGGGAGCTGCTGCATTAGCTGAGAAGCGGTAAATTTGGCCTATGCGACGCCCTTACCTTTCGCTCGCGGCTATATTATTCCTGGGCTGGTTGGGCCTGGGGTATCTCCTGGTTCGGGAGAGGGCGGAGTTGGCGTCCATCGCGCGGCGCCGGAGCGCCCTGGAGGAGGAGCAGGCTCGGCAGATCGCCGAGGTGCGGCGGCAGCTGGGGGCATCGCAGGAGGCCCGGACCAAGGCCGGGAAAGCGATCGATCTGCTCAAGGGCGGAACGGCCAAGGCGGCCGGCGACGATGACGGGCTCCTCCGTATCCATATCAGCGATATTGTGAGGGATCATCCGGAGTACGCCGCGATCCAAGCCGCCAATAGTCGTCGCGGCGTGATCTCGCGCTACGGGCCCGGACTGGCGGCCTTGAATCTGCCCGCCGACCAGCTCGCGAAATTGAAGAGCCTGCTCGTTGAGCGCACCCAGGGAGAGCAGGACGCGCAACAGGCGGCGACGGCGGCCGGCATCAAGCCAGGCTCCCCCGATTGGCGGGTCGCGGTGCAGGACGCCGACAATGCGGTGGACGATGCGATCACCGCCTTGACGGGCCGAAAGGGGGCCTCGCTGGTGAACTGGCTGCAGGCCCAGGGCACCATTCAGAATCAGGTGAGCACCCAATTCGGGCCTGACTTTGCCGATGCCGGCGTCGCGCTCACGCCGGAGCAGTCGGCGACGCTGCAGCAGGCCATGTCCACGGCCAACTATTCGGGGAAGAGTACTTCGGATCGGCCCGCCAACTACAACGAGATCGATCCCGCATCCGGAATGAGTCCGCATGACCAGCGTATCCTGGCCAGCGCGTCGGCGGGCTTGAACCCGTCCCAGCTCGAGATCCTCAAGACCGATCTCATGCAGGCGCATCAGCGAGCAGCCATTCAGCAGCAGTACACCGGCGGCGACGGCGGTCCGGTGCGCTTCGCCCCATGACCGGGGCGAGGACACATTATCTCCTCGTCATCGTGGCGGCGCTGGGCTGCCTCGGACTCGGGTATCTCGCACTGGGAGAAAGGACCGCCCTGGCGCGAGCGAACCTCGATTTGGAAACGGCCCAAACCATCTCCCGGCGAAAGGTCTCGAACCTCCGCGGCGAGCTGGCGGCCGCCCGGGAGGCGCAGAATCGGGCGGAAGGGCAGGCGGCCCAGCTGAAGCAGGCCACGGCAGCGCGGGGGAATCCGTCGGCCGGAGACGGCATCCGAACGATCCACCAAAGCGACATCGCCCGGGATCATCCCGAATATGCGGCCATCCTGGCCCGCCAGAACCGCCGCAATATGCTCCAGCGGTACGGAGCCGGGCTCGCGGCCCTCAACCTGCCTCCCGACAAGCTCGCGAAGATGAAGGATCTTTTGGTCGAGCAGAGCGCGGCGCAGCAGGATGTCGCGGCCGCCGCCCAGGCGGCGGGATTGAAGCCGGGCTCGCCCGAATATGGGACGGCGATGAAGGAGGCCATGGATGACGTCAACCGGCAGATGACGGATCTGCTTGGGCAGGATAGCGCCGTCACGATGCGGACTCTGCAGGCGACCGCGTCGATTCAGAACAGCGTGCAGTATATGCTGGCGCCGGATTTGATCGACGCCGGAATCCCGCTCTCGCCGGGGCAGAACGACGCGCTGATTCTGGCGGTCGGCAGTGTCCGGGCTGCGGCATTCGGCAAACAAACTCCCCCGGGATATTATAACGCGGACCCATCGACCGGCTTGAGCGCTTCCGACAGCCAGATGCTGGCGGCGGCCGCGCAGGTGCTCAGCCCTGAGCAACTGGGGGTCGCCAAGGCCGACCTGATCATGCAGAATCAACAATCGGCCATCCTTCAGCCTTATTTCAAGAACAACCCCGGCCGAGGCGTAAGCATCGAGCCCTAGAAGGGCGATCAAGCTGACGGGGCGGCGGGAGTCTCGGCTGGAGCCTGGACGGGCACGGGGGCGGCAGGAACGGCATTCTTTGGAGCCGAGCGCTTCTTGCGGGGCTTTGGCGCGACCTTGGGCTTCGCGGGGGTGGGGGAAGCCTTCTTCTTTGCCCCTACGTTTGGAGGGGTCGCTTTTTCGGTTCTCACCAGGCCCAGGGCCTTTTTGACGTTCTGGACGCTGGCGGAGGAGATCCCAACGGCCCGGGCGATTTCGGCGCCGCTCTTGCCGGCCTCCACCAGGTTCTTGACGGTGGCCCGGACGGCCGCGTTGATCTTTGCCCGCTTGGCTTTGGGAAAGGCGCGGGCTGCAGCTTGTCTGCCGCTATCTTCGGCCTCTTTGGAGGCCTTCTTGACGGCCACGATAAAGGTATCGACAGAGTTAAAGCCGTATTCGGCGTGGACGGTCGCCAGCGCCTTCTTCAGGCCTTTTTCGACTCTCGCCTCCAATGTATCGACTTTAGCCTTTGTCGCGTTGAGGGATTTGATCAGGTCTCTTAACATGCAGGGAAACGCTAAGATTGATCCCGGCTGGCCGCAAGTGCTCACGTTCGGGAGCCGATGGAACCCCCATTTACCCGGCCAAGGCCAGATGTTCGCCGAGGCGTTCGAGCGTTTGCCCGGCGCCCTCCACCGCCTTGAATTCACGGGCGACAAACTCGCGATCCTCGGCGGTGGGAAAGACCATGCGGATCTCCACCACCGTGAAACCCTCTTCGATTTCGGAGAAGGTCCACGTGGCGACAAAGCTCACACCGGGGCCGCCTTCGCGCCGGCCTTCGTGCCGGAAAACCAGGCGCTCCGGCGGGACGACCTCGAGAAAGGTGCTCTGGTTCGGGTAATTCGCGCCGTCGGGGCCATGCAGCGTCAGGGTCCACCGCCCTCCCGGGCTCAGGTCCATTTCGTGGACGGTCGCCGAGAAGCCGCGCGGGCCCCACCAGTGGACGACCTGTTTGGGATCGGTCATGGCGTCCCACACCAGCTTCCGTGGGGCATCGAATCCCCGCACCGCCGTGATGGTGCGCACCGGCCCGAGGCTATCCTCGAGCTTCTCCAGGCTCTGGCGCCATCCCGTGGAGGCGCCTTTCCAAAACTGCTCGTATCCGGGTTGCGCGTTCACGACCTGCGCATGAAGGCTGACCGTCGTCTTCCCGTCGGATTCGGAGAAGGTCACCGTGTTCAGCACCTCGAAATGAAATGAGCCGTCCTCAAGGAGAACTCCGCAGCTAAAGACCAGGCGCTCGGGAGCGGTCACCTCCCGGACCGTGCCGCCCATCGGGTGGCGAGTGCCGTCCGGCCCACTCATCTCCACGAAGATGGCTCCGCCGGGACGCGCGTCGAATTCGCACCGAGGATTCGTCCAGCCGTGCGGGCCCCACCAGCGCGCGAGGTGTTCGGGATCGGTCCATGCCCGGAAGACGAGGGAGCGCGGCGCATCGAAGACGCGGGTGAGGCGGAGCTCGGGAGCGGAGCCTGCGGCGGACAGCGAGTCACTTTTCTTGGTCATTTTTTTTGTCCTTTCCTTGGATTTCGCGGAGGTAGTCAGCCAGACGGTCGAAGCTCTCTTCCCAGAACAGGCGATAACCATCGAGCCATGCTGCCACCTCTTTCAGGGGTGCGGGGTCCAGGCGGCACGGGCGCCACTGCGCGTCTCGGCCACGTGCGATGAGCCCCGCTCGTTCGAGGACCTTCAAATGTTTGGAGACCGCCGGAAGGCTCATGTCGAACGGCTGCGCAAGTTCCGTGACCGACCGTTCTCCCTTGGACAAACGCTCGAGAATTGCCCGCCGAGTGGGATCGGCGACGGCGGCCAGCGTGCAACTCAGGCGGTCCGGGCTCATCTATATTTAACCAATAGGTTAAATAAGCTCGACGATTTGTCAACGCCTGAAACCGCGCCGCCGCTCGCCTGCCCATCGAACCAATCGTCCATGAGAATGTTGCATAAATAGTAGGCAAAATCTGCCGATTGGCATGGAGAGTGCTCTCAAGTAACTTATGAACAACAACTCGGTATCTGCCGTTCATTATCAGTCAGCTCCGGAGTCGTCGGTCTCCACGAAGACGTATCTCCTCATCCTTGGCGGCGCGCTGGTCATTGCCAGCCTGCTGTTTAAGTTCCTGTAATATAGAAATCCAATTGGCGGTGAGTCTTCAAGACTCACCGCCTTTTTTTTTGTCGGCGTTTGAGCAGCCGATAGGGAGTGGTCGGCGGATGGAGGGTAGAGGCGGAGGTGGGGCGCGAGTCCGAAACGCGGCGAGCGGACGTTCGAGGCGGACGGAGCGAACGGCGGGTTGGGGACAACCCGCGCTACCTTTGAGGGGATGGCGGCCCCGAGAATCAGTTATTGTTGGCCGGGAGCGGGCCGAAGTCAGGGGGCGGATGGCGATGATGGGTGAAGTCCTGGTAGGCTCCGGCGATCGCGATCAGGGTCGGTTCGCTGAAGGGCCGCCCGGATATGTCCATGCCCACCGGAAGCACGGCGGGTGTCGGCCCGATCAGGATCGTCGGTTCCTGCTCGCCGCCACCGAAGCCGCCGCGGCCTCCTCGCACCCAGCCGGGGGGCGGGGGCGGCGCGCTCGGATCGCGGATGCGATCGTAGACATGCGTGGTGAATCCGGCGGGAACCGTGATGCAGGGGAATCCCTGGGTCAGGCCCGGGCCGGACCAGTTCGAGGCGCTGCGCCCATTGACCATCGGTTCGCCGGGAGCGCCGAGCTTTTGCGGAGGAATGTTGGTGGTGGGATAGACGACGGCGTCGAGATTCATGTCGGCATACGCCTGGAGGAGGATCTCCTGGATCATGAATCGCTGCTGCATGCGCGCCGCCATGTCGAGGGTCCGCGCACTGTCGCTGTTCGTCAGCGAATTCTTCTGGGTGGCGAAATTCGGATCGTTGTAGAAGTTCGCCTTGGTGTAGAGGTCGGTGAGGGTCTTGATGTTCGCGTCGCCGCGCTGGCGCAGCCACAGGTTGTACTCGAAGCGGGCCTCGCCGTTGTTCATGATTCCGCCAGCCGCGGCCGGAGCGGCCCCGCCTTCGGCCGCGGACGCGGCGCGGCCGCGGCGGCCACCGGCGCCGCCAAAGCCGCCCAAATCGCGCAGCGTGAAGGCGCCCGGCGCCTTGCTCGGGTCCATCACCAAGCCGATCAAGGTGGCAATGTGATCGCCGACGGGCTTGCCCTCGGCGTCGACGGGGAATAGCTCCGGATGTTGTTTGGTGTAGGCTGAGTTCAGGAGCATGGGCTCGAGCGCCCGGATGTACTTGGTGAAGAGTTCGCCGCCCTCGCCCGGATCGACGATCGTGGCCCCGAGTTTTTTCAGGTCCTCGACCGCCCGGTTAACAATGTCGATGCTCTCCTCGTCGGACTTCGTGAAGAGCTTCTTGTCCATGTACTCGCGGATAACCCCGATGCGCATGCCCTGGAGGCTCTTGGGGTGGGCGAAGGATGGGTACGGCTGCTCGGGCAGCCGGCCGGCGGCGAACGCCGTGAGCGGATCGCTGGGGTCATATCCGGCGATCACCTGGAGGACGCGGGCCGTGTCCTCGACCGTCCGGCAAATCGGACCGACGCGGGTCTGAATGCCCTCCTGAATCATGCCGAAGCGCGGGACCAATTCCTCGGTTCCCGCGATCCCGACGCAGCTGTTATTTACGGCCGGTCCGCGAATCGAGCCGCCGGTCTCCTCGGCTATCGCGCAGGTGACGAGATTGGCTCCGACGGCCGTGCCCGAACCGGCGCTGGAGACGCCGGGATTGCGCTCGGTGTCGTAGGGATTGGCGAAAGTGCCGCCGAAGGAACTGCGCGGAACGCTGTCCGCGTATTCGCTCAGATTGGCCTTGGCCAGGATGATGGCGCCGGCGGCGCGCAGGCGCTTGACGAAGGTCGAGTCGAAGGGCGGCCGATCGTTGGCGTAAAACGCGTCCGCTCCCGAGGTGGAGCGCATGTCGATGGTGCAGTATTGGTCCTTGAGCGCGAAGACGATGCCGTGCAGCGGACCCATCAGTTTGCCGGTCTTGGCGAAATAGGCGTCGAGCTGCGCCGCGGCTTCGAGGGCGTCGGGCAGATTGGGATCATTGTCGACCAAGTCCGTCATGCTCCGGGCATGATGGTCGTCGAAGCCCCAGGCCCGGCGCGCCGCGGGCCGCAGGTTGAGTGTCGAGAGGGCATTGATCCCCTTGGCGTGGGGGATCAGCGTGACCGGCCCGAGAATGCCGTAGGGCTCGTTGACGGCGGGGCCGTTGTAGGCCTTGATCCGCTCGAGGTAGAGCTTGACGAGCTGCGTCGCCGTGAGGCGTTTGGCCAGAATGGCGTTCTGGATATCGGAGATCGTTGCCTCTTCGACGTGAAAGCTGTCCGCCGCGGCCGCAACGGCGGTCAGGGCAGGCGACAGGAGAACGAGCGCTAGCGCGGGAGCAAAGAGAACCCGGCGGGGCCAGGATCTCCCGGTGGACGAATTCCGGTCGAGGATACGAGTGTGCATGGCGATCAATTGTTGTTGGCGGGCAGCGGGCCGAAGTCGGGGGGCGGATGGCGGTGATGGGTGAAGTCCTGGTAGGCTCCGGCGATCGCGATCAGGGTCGGCTCGCTGAAGGGCCGCCCCGATATGTCCATGCTCACCGGAAGCACCGCAGGCGTCGGCCCGACCAGGATGGTCGGCTCCTGGTCGCCTCCGCCCGGGCCGCCGCGACCTCCGCGCACCCAGCCAGGGGGCGGGGGCGGAGCCTTCGGATCGCGGATGCGATCGTAGACCACGGTGGTGAATCCCGCCGGAACGGCGATGACCGGGAATCCCTGGGTGAGGCCGGGCCCCGCCCAGAGCGAGCCGCCGCGCCCGTTGACCGTCGGCTCGGCGGGAGCGCCGAGCTTTTGCGGCGGAATGTTGGTGGTCGGGTAGACGACGGCGTCGAGATTCATGTCGGCGTACGCCTGGAGAAGGACCTCCTGGGTCATGAAGCGTTGCTGCATGCGCGCCGCCAAATCGAGGGTCCGAGCCCTGTCGGCGTTCATCAACGTGTTCTTTTGCGTTCCAAAGTGCGGGTCGTTGTAGAAGTTCGCCTTGTAGTAGAGGTCGGTGAGGGTCTGGATGTTCGAGTCACCGCGCTGGCGCAGGTAGAGGTTGAACTCGAAGCGGGCCTCGCCGTTGTTCATCATTCCGCCCTCCGGGGCCGCCGCGGCCCCGTCTTCAGCCGCCGCCGCGGCACGGCCGCGGCCCCGGCGGCCGCCGGCGCCGCCAAATCCTCCCAAATCGCGCAACGTGAAGTTACCCGGGGCCTTGCTCGGATCCATCACGAGGCTGATCAAGGTGGCGATGTGATCGCCGACGGGCTTGCCCGCGGCGTCGACGGGGAACAGCTCCGGATGCTGTTTGGTGTAGGCGGCGTTCAGGAGCATGGGCTCGAGCGCCCGGATGTACTTGGTGAAGAGTTCACCGCCGTCGCCCGGGTCGACGATCGTGGCCCCAAGCTTCTTCAGGTCTTCGACGGCCCGGTTGACAATATCGATGCTCTCCTCGTCGGTTTTGGTGAAGAGCTTTTTGTCCATGTATTCGCGGACAACGCCGATCCGCATGCCCGCGAGGCTCTTGGGGTGGGCGAAGCTCTGGTAGGGCTGATCGGGCAGGCGATCGGCGGCGAACGCCGAGAGCGGATCGCTCGGGTCGTATCCCGCGATGACCTGGAGAACGCGGGCGCAGTCCTCGACTGTCCGGGCGATTGGGCCCACGCGGGTTTGGATGCCCTCCTGGATCATGCCGAAGCGTGGGACCAATTCCTCGGTTCCGGCGATCCCGACGCAGCTGTTCTTGCCGGCCGGTCCCCGCACCGAGCCGCTCGTCTCCTCCGCGATGGCGCAGGTGACCAGATTGGCGCCCACGGCGGTGCCTGAGCCTGAGCTGGAGGTGCCTGGGTGGCGTTCGGTGTCGTAGGGATTGCCGAAGGTTCCGCCGAACGAGCTGCGCGGAATGCCATCCGCGTATTCGCTCAGATTGGCCTTGGCGAGGATGATGGCGCCAGCCGCGCGCAGGCGCTTGACGAAGGTCGAGTCAAACGGCGGCCGGTCGTTGGCGTAGAACGCATCCGCTCCGGACGTGGAGCGCATATCGATGGTGCAGTACTGGTCCTTGAGCGCGAAGACGATGCCGTGCAGGGGGCCCATCAGCTTGCCGGTCTTGGCGAAATAGGCGTCGAGCTGCGCGGCGGTCTCGAGGGCATCGGGCAGATTGGGATCGTTGTCGACCAGGTCGGTCATGCTCCTGGCATGGTGGTCGTCGAAGCCCCAGGACCGGCGCGCAGCCGGACGGAGATTGAGCGTCGAAAGGGCGTTGATGCCCTTGGCGTGCGGTATGGTCGTGATCGGGCCGAGAATCCCGTAGGGCTGGCTGACGGCGAGGCCGTTGTAGGCCTTGATCCGCTCGAGGTAGAGCTTGAGAACCTGCGTCGCGGTCACCCGCTTGGCGAGGATGGCGTTCTGGATGTCGGAAATCGTCGCCTCCTCGACGTGGAAAGGCTCCGCCGCGCTGAGGCGGGAGCCCGCCGCCGCGGCCCCAAGGGCCAGCGCGAGCGCCGTGGCACGGCGGATCCCGCGTCCGCGGAAGTTGAAGACGGGGCTGCGGAAAAATGATTTAAGCATGATTCGGTTCGTGATTTATGTGGTGGAAGGAAGGACGGCTCACATCTCGCTCGGCAAGGGACCGAAATCGGGCGGCGGATGCCGGTTGTGGGTGGCATGCTCGTAAGCGCCCGCGATCTTGAAGAGGGTGGGCTCGCTGAAGGGACGGCCGAGGAAGTCGATGCCGATGGGCAGCACCTCGGGAAATGGCCCGGTCAGATGAGACGGGCCCGTATTCGGATTGCCATCGCTACCGGGTTCAGGCGGCGGCGCATTGGCGTCGAGCTCGCGGTCGTAGACCTGGGTCGTAAAGCCCGCCGGAACCGTCATCGCGGGAAAGCCCTGCTGTCCCAGGAAAGTCCAGACGGAACTCCGGCCGTTTATGGGCGGCTCCACCGGCTGGCCCAGTCGCGCCGGGGGCAAAGTGGAGGTGGGATAGACGACCGCGTTGAGCTTCATGTCGGCGAAGGCGTTGAGGATGATCTCTTGCACCGCGAACCGGCGCAGGAGCCGGGCCGAGGTGTCCATGTATCTGGGCTTGTCGCCATTTTCCAAAGTCGTCTTGCGATTGGGATACTTCGGATCGTCGTACCAGGTCGCCTTGGTGTACCAATCGGTCATGCTGGTGACGTTCGGGTCGCCGCGTTGCGCCAGGTAGAGATTGTTTTGGAAGCGGCTTTCGCCGATGGACGCCGCCGGACCGGTGTCGATGCCGCCACCGCCGCCACCGCCGCGCCGTCCGCCGCCGCCGCCGGCCCCGCCGCCCCATTCGGCCCCGCCGAGATCGCGCAGCGTGAATTTGCCCGTCGCCTTGGAAGGATCCAGGTAGAGATCGACGAAGGTCGTGACGTAGTCGCCAACCGGCTTGCCCGCCGCATCGACCGGAAAGAGGTCAGGATGCATCTTGGCGTAGATCTGGTTGTGCAACTCGGGACCCAGCCGACGGATATACTTGGTGAACAGCTCGCCATGCGGACCCGGATCGATGACCGTCGCGCCGAGCTCGCGCAGCTTGTCGATCGCCCGGTTGACGATTTCTATAGGCTCTTCGTCGGCCTTGGTGAACAGGTCCTTGTCCATGTATTCGCGGACCACGCCGATCCTCATCCCCTTGAGGCTGGTCTCGTGCGTGAAGGTCTCGTAGGGCGCCTTGGGCATCCGCCCGACGTTGAAGGCCGTCATGGCGTCCTGGGGATCGTAGCCGGCGATCACCGACTCGACGCGGGCGGCGTCCTCGACCGTGCGGGCGATGGGCCCCACCCGGGTGTGGAGGCCGGTGCCGATCATGCCGACGTGGCTGACCAGTTCCACCGTCCCGGAGAGCCCGACGCAGCTCGCGGCCACGGAAGGACCGCGGACGGACGGGCCGGATTCCTCTGCGATCGCGACGGTCAGGAGATTGGCGGCCACTCCGGTGGCGGATCCGGCGCTCGACGAGTTCGGCACGCGCGTCGTGTCGTAGGCGTTGACGAAGGTTCCGCCGAAGGTGCTCCGGGGCGTGCCATCGGCGTACTCGCTCAGATTGGTCTTCCCGATGATGATCGCACCGGCGGCGCGCAGCTTCTTGACGAAGGTCGAATCGTGCGGCGGCCGGTCGTTGGCGTAGGGCACATCCGCACCCGAGGTGGTGCGCAGGTCATAGGTGTCGTATTGGTCCTTTACGCCGATCACGACGCCGTGAAGGGGTCCGACGAGCTTGCCGGTCTTGGCGAAGTAGGCGTCGAGCTGGGCCGCGACCTCGAGGGCATCGGGCATGTTGGGATCATTGTCGACCAGGTCCGTCATGCTGCGGGCATGATGATCGTCGAAGCCCCATTCCTTGCGTGCCGCCGGACGGAGATTGAGCGTGCAAATCGCGTTAAGTCCCTTGGCGTGGGCGATGACGTTCACCTTGCCGAGCAGTCCATTGGGCTCCTCCACCCCGAGGCCGTTGTAGGCCTTGATCCGGGTGAGGTAAATTTTCACGAGCTGGGTCGCGGTGAGCTGTTTTGCCAGGATGGCGCTTTGGATCTGCGCGATCGTGGTCTCTTCGACGTGAAATGGCGCGGGTGCGGCCGCTACGATTGGCGCGGCCAGCGTCAGAAAACCGAGGGCCAGGGCGGAGACGGGAGCGAAGATCGACCGTCGCGGACGAGATCCTTCCCCGGATGAATTTTTTCCACAGATATTGATAAGCATGGACTTATGTTATTTCAGATCCAAATTGACGCCGCCTGGCACAGGCGGGGGGTATTTTGAAAATGGACGCAAGAATCGGGCCAATTCAGAACAAAGCCGCGTGAATGCGCGTACGTTTATTGTGATGCCGAGTCAGAGGCCAGTGCCCATTGCCTGAAGCTTGGCCCGCAGGACGGGGTCGGTCGCACGCCATTCTCCAAGTCTTACGAGCCGGCGGGCCTGGTCCAGGTCGCCGGTTTGCTTGTCCCAAGCGACCGCCTCGAGCACCAGCAGCGCGTTTTGCGCGAAAAGCCAGGATCCCTCGTTGAGGATTTGCAGCTCCCGGGCGGTCGGAGGCTGCGCCAGTCGCGCGCAGACCTGGGTGGCCACGGCATAGGCTTCATACTGGGGAGGCTTGATCCGGCGCGCTGCTTCGATCGGCTCCAGGATTCTGTGCGCTTGCTGCTCGGTCAAATGGGCGCCCGGCGCGCCGGGCCGGCCCAGCGCCTCGACGAGCCTCAGCCGCGCCAGCTCACTGAGGGCGTGGGGCTGTTCGGCCCCGGAAGCCAGCACCGCCTCGAGCAGGGGGAGGGCGGCGGCGACGTCACCCGTTTCGACATCGAGCAGGCCCAGGCTCGCGAGGATGCGGGGATCCCGGTCGCCTTCCTTGTACGCCGACTGAAGCGCGCGCCGCGCCTGCCCGACATAGACCGGGCGAAGCGCCGGGGCGCGTCCGCCAATATAGCCGGCGGCGCGCCTCGCCCATTCCCCTTGGATCCGCCGCACCTCCGCTCGGGTGGCGCCGCGCAAATCGAACGAGGGATCGGCGGCCGCGGGATCTCTCCGCCACTCGAGCGGAAGGCGCATGGCCGTGGGAAGGAATTTGGCGAGCGCGGCGCCCATGGCGCCATAATTCATTCCGAAGCATGCCTGGAAGGACGCCTCGGTCGAGGGCTCGCGCTCGGAGCGGTCGAGAAAATTCCAGAGCGCCTGCCGCCTTTCGGGCCCGCCGGCGAAGGTCCAGCGAACGAAGAGCTCCGCCTGGGCCTCCCAAATCCGGTTGTACCCGGCGCGACGGTCGGCCGGCTCGGCTGGGACAAAAAGCTCGGTTAGCGGGAGCATGGCCCGCACCTCGTAACCTTTGGCCCGCAGAGCCTGGACTTCGTCGGGCGACAACCACGGCTCAGGATCGAAGGCGAAGCGATCCGCCTCGAAGCGGTCCAGCGCGTAGAGCGCCGACACGCCTACCGCGAACCAGCGTGGGATGGCCGGCGCCCGCGCGGCAATGAGATCGCGGATATAGCCCTCGGAAAGCACCACCTGGTCGCCCGGGGACATGTCTGAAACATACTCACCGCCGCTGCCGTGGAACATCTCCCGCCAGGAGGCGGGAGGATGACCATCGCTGACGATGGCGCACATGAAGGTCGAATCCGGCTCATCGAGCCGCAGATTGGGAAGCGGCACCATGCGGCTTCCGGGAAACTGCATGCCCGCGTCCTCCATCGCGCGCACCATGTTGACGGACATCGTTTTCTCGCGCCACTTTGGATAGAGGAGAAACGTGGTGGGAAGGGACGTCTCCAGCAGGAACCGGGCGGGTACGATCTGCCGGAAGTCGGAGGCCTGGCCCGAGAGCTGGAGGATGTAGCTCTTGGTCGCCTCGTCATTGCACTGCGAGAGGATCTCAAATTCCCGAAATTTGCCGTACCGCCACTGCGGTGCATTTTGGACCGTCTCCTCGACGATAACCGGGGCGAGAACGAGGGTGCTTTGCTCGGGAGCCCCACGGGATTCCAGCTGCGTCGCCTGGCCGAGGCCGAGCGCGACGGCCAGGAGGCGCCAGCGCCGGCCCGAGGCTCTAAGAGGCCCGCCTACCACTAGAACTTAAGGCTCCAAAGCTCCTTGAGGGCATCGTGGGCGTTATTGTAGGCCGCCAACTTGGTGCTGTCGCTGGCGGCGATCGCGGTCCCCATCTGTTGGGCGTTGGCTCGCCCGCGGCTTCCGGCCGAAGACAGGGCAAGGGCGGCCTGCGTCTGCCCCAGGTTGGAATCGGCCGTGCTGGTGAGATCGGAGTCCCACAGCACCTTTTGATCCGACGCTCGAGTCAGGATCCAGCGCGTGTCCAACGTGGCGGAGAACGTCTGGGTGCTGCCCAGGATTCTCACCAACGCTTCGAGATGGTACGTGGCCTGCTCGGGGGGCGCAATGCCGGCAAAGGTGCCGGTGCGGCCGATGGCGTCACCGACCATCCCGGCAAACTCATCGTTGGTGATGGTCGTGAGATGTTGGGTCATGGTGGTGGGGTCGAGCCCATCCACCCGGATGCTGACGGTACCGGCGTGCTTCGGCGGGTCGAAATTGACGATGACGGCCATGACCGAATTCACCGCCTTGCCATCCTTTTTTCCGGGCTGAAAGGTCCACTGGGCGACGCCGTTCACGGCGGAAAGGGCGAGCTTGTTCGCGGTGTCCCGCAGGAGGCGGTAATCCGCCCGGCCTTCGACTGATTTGTGCGACTTGGAGTCGACGCCATGCAAGGTGCGGTCGAAATCCACGCTGCCCAGCGGGGTGGACACCGTGCATTTGCGCGCCCGAACGCCGATGACGCGCCCGGTGGAGTCGATGCCGAACGCCAGCTCCACGGTGCCCCCGGCCTCGCTTTGCAACACGTCAGGGGGGTAGGGCGGATGGTCCTGCCTGATCGCCTTCGGGGGACGGTCCAGTTCCTCGACTTGGTAGTAGACCGGTTCCGCAATCGCGGGCGCAGGGTTGGCGCCGACCTTGGCGATGCAGGCGATAAGCACAACTCCGACTCTGAACTGGGCGGGTAAATTCATGACCGGACCGCGGCAGCAATGAGCAAATATTATACCAGACGCAAAGTATTTTGGCGCGCTATCTGCTCTCCGGCACCGTGGTTCCCGCCAGCGTGATCCAGCGCGGCCCGCAGGCGACTTGGCATACGCCATCGAGGCCGAATCCAGCCTCGCGGCCAGTCCCGTGCGGGTGTCCGGTGTCGTGAGAGCGCGTCTGCCATGAACGTTTCCGAGATTTTTGTCCGCCGGCCCATCGCCACGTCGCTGATCATGGTGGGCGTGGTGCTGCTGGGCTCCCTGGGTTATTTCCTGCTGCCCATCTCCGCCCTGCCGAGCGTCGACTTCCCGACGATCCTGGTGACGACGCAGCTGCCGGGCGCCTCGCCGAAGGTGATGGCTTCCTCGGTCACGACGCCGCTGGAGCAGCAGTTTGGACAGATCAGCGGCCTGACCTCGATGAACTCGGTCAGCTCTTTCGGCGTCAGTTCGATCACCCTCCAATTCAGCCTTGATCGGGGCATCGACAGCGCGGCCCAGGACGTGCAGGCGGCGATCAACGTCGCCTCGGGGATCCTGCCGACGAATCTGCCGACTCCGCCGGTCTACAACAAGGTGAACCCGGCTGACTCCGCCATCCTCACCCTGGCCATCACCTCGGACACCGTGCCGATCGACAAGGTGAACGATTACGCGGATACGCTGCTCGCCCAGAAGATGAGCGAGGTGACCGGCGTTGGGCTGGTGACGATCGAGGGCAACCAAAAGCCGGCGGTGCGGGTGCAAGTCGATCCCGCCGCCACCGCCGCGCAGGGCCTGAGCCTCGAGGACGTGCGCACCGCCCTCTCCCAGGCCAATGTCGACGCCCCGAAGGGGAGCTTCGACGGCACGCACCAGGCGTATGCGATCGACGCCAACGATCAGCTCTTTTCCGCGGAAGACTACCGCTCCGTCATCGTCGCCTACCGCAAGGGGGCGCCGATCCGGCTGCGGGACGTCGGCCGGGTGGTGGATTCCGTCGAGAACACGAAGCTCGCGGGCTGGTACGGGACCAAGCCAGCGGTGATTCTGGATATCCAGCGCCAGCCTGGGGCCAACATCATTCAGACGGTGGACCGGATCAAAAGGATCCTGCCGCAGCTCCTGACGGCGATTCCGCCCTCCGTCCACGTCACCGTCCTGACCGATCGGACGACGACGATCCGGGCCTCGGTGGCCGACGTGCAGTTCACCCTGATTCTGACGGTGTTCCTGGTGGTCCTCGTCATTTTTCTCTTCCTGCGCAAGCTGTGGGCGACGGTCATCCCGAGCGTCGCCCTCCCGCTCGCCATCGTGGGCACGTTCGGCGTGATGAGCCTCGTCGGCTTCAGCCTGGACAACCTGTCCCTGATGGCCCTGACGATCGCCACCGGCTTCGTGGTGGATGATGCGATCGTGATGATCGAGAACATCGTCCGCTATATCGAGAAAGGCGAGACGCCGATGGAGGCGGCGCTCCATGGCTCGAAGCAGATCGGCTTCACGGTGATCTCGCTCACCGTTTCCCTGATCGCCGTGTTCATTCCGCTGCTCTTCATGACGGGGGTCGTCGGGCGGCTGTTTCGCGAGTTTGCCATCACCCTCAGCGCGGCGGTCGTCGTCTCGGCCGTGGTCTCCCTCACGCTCACGCCCATGATGTGCTCCCGCTTCCTCCGGCCGGAAAGCGAGGAGCATCATGGCCGCCTCTACGACCTCACCGAGAGGTTTTTCGACGGGATGCTGGCGACCTACGACCGCGGCCTCAAATGGGTGCTGGCCCACCAACCCCTGACCCTGGGAGTCGCAATCCTGACCCTGATCACCACCGTGGTCCTGTACATCATCATTCCCAAGGGCCTACTCCCCCAGCAGGACACCGGCCTCATCATCGGGGTCACCGACGCCGCCCAGAGCATTTCCTTCAGCGCCATGGTCGCGCACCAGAGGGCGATCGCCGATCGGGTGCTGAAGGATCCGGACGTGGCCAGCGTCACCTCCTTCGTCGGCGCCGGCACGATCAACCCCACGCTCAATACCGGGCGCCTCTCGATCAATCTCAAGCCCCGGGACGAGCGGGGCTCCTCGGCCCAGGAGATCATCGCCCGGCTGCGCGAGAGCGTGCGGGATGTCGAGGGAATCGCCCTGTACCTGCAGGCGGCCCAGGACCTGCAGATCGACAGCCGGGTCAGCCGGACCCAGTACCAATACGTCCTGGAGGATGCCGATCCGATCGAGCTGGCCGAATGGGTGCCCAAGCTGGTGGACCGGCTGCGCGCCTCGGCCGCCCTGGATGACGTGGCGAGCGACCAGCAGAACGGCGGCTATCAGATCCAGCTGGCCGTGGACCGGGACAAGGCGTCGCGGCTGAATGTCCTGCCGCAGGACATCGACGACACGCTTTATGACGCCTTCGGCCAGCGGCAGGTCTCGACCATCTTCACCCAGTTGAACCAGTATCGGGTCATCCTGGAGGTGCTGCCGCAGTTTCAGCAGACCCCCGACGGCCTGGCGAAAATCTACGTCCGGGCGGGCGCCTCCGCCTCGGGCGCGACGGGCGGCCTCGTGCCGCTGAGCGCCTTCGCCACGATGAGGACCACCACTTCCCCCCTCGTCATCACCCACCTGGGCCAGTTTCCGTGCGCCACCGTGTCCTTCAACCTGCGCCCCGGCTATTTCCTGAGCGACGCGGTCAAGGCGGTGGAGGGGGCGCAGCGCGGGATCGGCCTGCCCGAAACCATCCAGACGACGTTTTCCGGCAGCGCCGCCGAGTTCCAGAGCTCGCTGCAGAGCGAACCCTGGCTGATCGTCGCCGCCATCGTCGTCGTCTACATCGTGATGGGGGTCCTTTACGAGAGCTACATCCACCCGATCACCATCCTCTCCTCCCTGCCCTCGGCCGGAGTGGGGGCGCTCCTCGCCCTCAATCTCTGCGGGATCGACTTCTCGATGGTGGCCCTGATCGGCATCGTGCTGCTGATCGGCATCGTGCAGAAAAACGCCATCATGATGATCGACTTTGCGCTGGATGCGGAGCGCAGCGAGGGACTGCCGCCGGAAAAATCGATCTACCAGGCCTGCCTGCTGCGCTTCCGGCCCATCATGATGACGACGATGGCGGCGCTGCTCGGAGCCCTCCCGCTCGCGATTGAGAACGGCACCGGGTCGGAGCTGCGCCGGCCGCTCGGCATCACCATGATCGGCGGCCTGCTGCTCTCGCAGCTGATCACCCTCTACACGACGCCGGTGGTCTACCTCTACATGGCCCGGCTCAGCCGCTGGCTGAGCCCGGCCCCGGACGGCGCGCCGGCGCTGCCGGAAATGAAGGTCGCGGCGACCGCCGCGGCCGAGACATGAGCCTTTCCGGCCCGTTCATCCAGCGGCCGATCGGCACCTCGCTGCTGGCCTTCGGCCTGCTGCTCTCCGGGGCGATCGCCTTCTGCTTCCTGCCGATCGCGGCGTTGCCCCAGGTGGAGTTTCCGACCCTGCAGGTGAATTCGAGCCTGCCCGGCGCCGATCCCGTGACGATGGCGACCTCCGTCTCCGCGCCCCTGGAGCGGCGCTTCGCCCAGATCGCCGGGGTCGCGGAGCTGACTTCCAGCAGCACGCTGGGCAAATCGCGCATCACCATCCAATTCGACCTCAACCGGGAAATCGACCACGCGGCCGAGGATGTGCAGGCCGCCATCAATGCCGCGCTGAGCGACCTGCCGTCGAACCTGGTGACCCGGCCCAGCATCGAAAAGTCGAACCCCTCCGATCCGCCCATCCTGCTCCTGGCGCTCATTTCGGACACGACGGAGCCGGGCACCGTGTTCAACTACGGGAACGACGTGCTCGCGCAGAAGTTCGCGCAGGTGAAGGGCGTGGGCATCGTGCAGGTGTCCGGAGCCGAGCGCTCCGCCATCCGCATTCAAGCCGACCCGGCTTACCTGGCCTCGATGGGTCTGGGCTTGGAGGACATTCGCGCCTTCCTCGGCAAGACCAATGCGAATCTGCCCAAGGGCAGCCTCGACGGTCCGGACCTGTCCTACAGCTTGGCGGTGAACGACCAGCTGAACACCGCCTCGGATTACGCACCCCTGGTCGCCTTCCACAACAGCCACGGCGCCGTGCGCCTCAGCGACCTGGGCCGGGTCATCGATAGCATCGAAAACACCCGCCAGGCGGGCTGGTACCGGACCCACCCGGCCGTCCTGATCAATGTCTACAAGCAGGCCGGCGCCAATGTCATCGATGCGGTCGATCGGATCAACGCGATGCTGCCGCAATTGCGGCGCTGGATGCCGCCGGCCATGAAGCTGATCGTGGAAACCGATCGCACCGAGACGATCCGGACCTCCGTGAACCACATCGAGTTCACGCTGCTCGTTTCCATCGCCCTGGTCGTCCTGGTCGTGTTCCTGTTTTTGCGGCATTTTTGGGCCACTTTCATTCCCAGCTTCACGGTGCCCCTGGCCCTGGCCGGCACATTCGTCGTGATGTACGTGGTCGGCTACACGCTCGACAACCTCTCCCTGATGGCCTTGGCCGTGGCCGTGGGTTTCGTGGTGGACGACGCGATCGTCGTCATCGAGAATGTCTTCCGGTATCTGGAGGCCGGGGAATCCTCCGCGCAGGCGGCGCTGCATGGGGCGCAGCAGATCGGTTTCACGGTGCTGTCGATCACGATTTCCCTCGTGGCGGTGTTCATTCCGCTGATTTTCATGACCGGCATCATCGGAAGACTGCTGCACGAGTTTGCCGTGACCCTGACGGCGGCGATCATCGTTTCCGGCGTCGTCTCGCTGACGTTCACGCCGATGATGTGCAGCAGATTCCTCCGCCATGAGGCCTCCGAGCGGCGGCCGCCCCGCTGGTCCCGGGTGCTGGAGGCCGGCTTTGCCGGGGTCCAGCGCGGCTACGGCCGGGCCCTGCGCTGGGTGCTGGGCCACCAGCGGCTGATGCTGCTGGTCACGGTGGGGACGATGGTCGCCTCGATCGCCCTCTACATCGTCATTCCGAAGGGATTTTTTCCGCTGGAGGACATCGGGACCCTGCAGTGCACCACGGAGGCGGCGCAGGACATATCCTTTCTGGAGTTCCGGGAAAAGCATCTGGCGGCGGTTCGCATCCTCATGGAGGACCCAGCGGTCGGGGCCATCGCCTCGAACGTGATGGGCGGCAGCAATAACGGCAGCATGTTCGTGACCTTGCAGCCCTTGGCGGAGCGGAAGGCGGGGGTGCAGGCGATCATCGCGCGGCTCCGGCCCAAACTGGCCCGATTGAGGGGAATCACGGTCTTCATGCAGGCCGGGCAGGACCTGCGGGTGGGAGGCCGGCCCTCGAAGAGCCTCTTTCAATACACGCTGGTGAGCGCGAGCCTGCCGGAGCTGGATCACTGGGCCCACGCGCTGGCCAGCGCGCTCAAGGCCGCGCCCCATTTTCAGGATGTCACGACGGATTTGCAGTCGGCCGGCCTGCAGGCGCGGGTGGTGATCGATCGGGTGGTGGCGGCCCGGCTGGGTGTGCCCCTGACGGCGATCGACAACACCCTTTACGACGCCTTCGGGCAGCGGCTCGTGTCGACGGTCTACACCGAATTGGCCCAGCACCACGTGGTCCTGGAGGCGAACCCCGAGTACCAGCTCGATCCGCGTTCGCTGGACAAGATCTACATCAAATCCGGCACCGGCCAGATGGTGCCCCTCAGCGCCATGGCGACCGTGATCCGGACCAACACGCCGCTGGCGGTCAACCACCAGGGCCAGTTCCCGGCCGCGACCGTATCCTTCAACCTCGATGAGGGCTATTCGCTGAGCCTCGCCACGAATGTCATCGAGCAGACGGCCGCCCGGCTGCATATGCCGGGGACGGTGCACGGCAGCTTCGCCGGCACGGCGCGGGCCTTCCAGGATTCGCTGGCCAGCGAGCCGGTGCTGATTCTCGCCGCGCTGCTCGCCGTCTATCTGATCCTGGGGATACTGTACGAGAGCCTGATCCATCCCCTGACGATCCTCTCGACCCTTCCCTCCGCCGGGATGGGCGCGCTGCTGGCGATGCTCCTCACCGGTTATGAGCTGTCGATCGTCGCCATCATCGGCATCATCCTGCTCATCGGCATTGTGAAAAAGAACGCGATCATGATGATCGATTTCGCGCTCGAGGTGGAGCGGAACGAGAACCTCTCGCCGGAGGAATCCATCTACCGAGCATGCCTGGTGCGCTTCCGGCCCATCACCATGACGACCATGGCGGCCCTCTTCGGGGCCCTGCCGCTGGCCCTGGAGGGCGGCGTCGGCTCCGAGCTGCACAAGCCGCTGGGGATCTCAATCGTGGGTGGCCTGATCGTTTCGCAGATGCTCACCCTCTTCACGACGCCGGTCGTCTACGTGGCCATGGACCGCCTGCACCGGCGTGTGCGAAAGGCCGCTCCGGCGCTCGCGGCGGAAACGGCGGACTCCCCGCCGCCGGCGGGAAGTCCGGAAATGGCCTGACCTCAGTTGGCCGGCGCCCGGAGAGGCCCGAAGTCGGGCGGAGGATGGCGGTGACGGGTGAAGTCCTGATAGGCGCCGGCGATCGCGATCAGGGTCGGCTCGCTGAAGGGACGTCCGCAGACGTCCATGCCCACCGGAAGAACGTCGGGAGTCGGACCGACGAGGATCGTCGGCTCCTGTTCGCCCCCGGGCCCGCCGCCGCCGCCCCGCGCCCATCCTGGGGGCGGAGGCGGAGCACTCGGATCGCGAATGCGATCATAGACCTGGGTGGTATAGCCCGCGGGGACCGTGATGCAGGGGAATCCCTGGGTCAGGCCCGGGCCCGTCCAAAGGGCGCTGTTCCGTCCGTTGACCGTTGGCTCATTGGGCGCGCCGAGCTTTTGCGGCGGAATGTTGCTGGTCGGAGAGACGACCGCGTCCAGGTTCATGTCGGCGTAGGCCTGCAGGAGAACTTCCTGGGTCATGAAGCGGCGCTGCATGCGCACGGCCATCTCGAAGGTCGTGGCTTTGTCGCTGTTCATCAGCGAATTCTTCTGCGTGCCGAAATTCGGATCGTTGTAGAAGTTTGCCTTGGTGTAGAGATCGGTGAGGCTCTTGATGTTCGCATCGCCGCGCTGCCGCAGCCAGAGATCGTACTCAAACTTGGCCTCGCCGATGGCCATTCCGCCCCCGGGGGGCGGTGTCGGGGCGTCGCCAGGGGCCGCAGCCGCAGCCGCGGCCGCACGGCCACGCCGGCCTCCGGCGCCGCCGAAGCCGCCAAAATCGCGCAGCGTGAAGGCGCCGGGCGCCTTGCTGGGATCCATCACCAGACCGATCATGGTCGCGATGTGATCGCCGACGGGCTTGCCCTCGGCATCGACGGGGAAGAGCTCCGGATGCTGCTTCTCGTAAGCGGCGTTCAGCAGCATGGGCTCGAGCGCGCGAATGTACTTCGTGAAAAGTTCGCCGCCCTCGCCCGGATCGACGATCGTGGCCCCGAGCTTCTTCAGGTCCTCGACAGCCTGGTTGATGATGTCGATATTCTGTTCGTCGGACTTCGTGAAGAGTTTCTTGTCCATGTATTCACGAATGACGCCGATCCGCATGCCCTTGAGGCTCTTGGGGTGGGCGAAGGTTTGGTAAGGATCGTCGGGCAGCCGTCCGTCGGCAAAAGCCGTGAGCGGGTCGCTCGGGTCATATCCGGCGATCACCTGGAGGACGCGAGCGGCGTCCTCGACCGTCCGGGCGATCGGGCCCACGCGGGTTTGGATGCCCATCTGGATCATGCCGAAGCGCGGAACCAGTTCCTCGGTCCCGGCGATGCCGACGCAGCTGTTATTTACCGCCGGTCCGCGAATCGAGCCTCCGGTCTCCTCGGCGATCGCGCAGGTGACGAGATTGGCTCCGACGGCCGAGCCCGAACCCGCGCTGGAGACGCCGGGATTGCGCTCGGTGTCGTAGGGATTGGCGAAGACTCCGCCGAAGGAGCTGCGCGGAATGCCGTCCGCATATTCGCTCAGGTTCGCCTTGGCCAGGATGATGGCGCCGGCGGCGCGCAGGCGCTTGACGAATGTCGAGTCAAAGGGCGGGCGGTCATTGGCGTAGAACGCATCGGCTCCCGAGGTGGAGCGCATGTCGATGGTGCAGTATTGGTCCTTGAGCGCGAAGACGATGCCGTGGAGCGGGCCCATCAGCTTGCCGGTCTTGGCGAAATAGGCGTCGAGCTGCGCGGCGGTCTCCAGGGCGTCGGGCAGGTTCGGATCGTTGTCCACCAGATCGGTCATGCTGCGGGCATGATGGTCGTCGAAACCCCAGGCCCGGCGCGCCGCCGGACGGAGATTGAGCGTCGAGAGGGCGTTGATCCCCTTGGCGTGCGGGATCGTGGTGATCGGGCCGAGAATGCCGTACGGCTCGTTGACGGCGGGACCGTTGTAGGCCTTGATCCGCTCAAGGTAGAGCTTGAGGACCTGCGTGGCGGTGACCCGCTTGGCCAGGATGGCGTTCTGGATGTCGGAGATCGTCGCCTCCTCGATGTGGAAACCTTCGGGCGCGGCCTGAACGGCTGGAGCGACCGGGGCCAGGAGAGCGAAAGCGAGCCCGGAGACGGACGCCAGCATCGGCCACCGGCGCCGCAGTCTCATACCGGGGGATTTCCTGGAGTGGATAGGCGTGCTCATGGGAGGATCAGTTATTCACTGCCGGCAGCGGCCCGAATTCGGGCGGCGGGTGGCGGTGGTGGGTGAAGTCCTCGAAGGCGCCGGCGATGGCAATCAGGGTCGGCTCGCTGAAGGGCCGCCCGCAAATGTCCATGCCGACCGGAAGAACGGCCGGGGTCGGTCCAACCAGAATCGTCGGCTCCTGATCTCCCCCGGCGAAGCCGCCGGCACCCCGCGTCCATCCGGGAGGGGGGGGCGGAGCCTTCGGATCGCGGATGCGATCGTACACGACGGTGGTGAAGCCGGCCGGAACCGTGATGCACGGGAATCCTTGGGTCAGGCCCGGACCAGACCAGTTGGCGGCGCTGCGCCCGTTGACGGTGGGCTCGTTGGGCGCGCCCACCTTTTGGGGCGGAATATTGCTGCTCGGAGAAACGACGGCGTCGAGATTCATGTCGGCGTAGGCGTTGAGGAGGACCTCCTGGACCATGAATCGCATTTGCATGCGAGCGGCCGTGTCGAGGACCCGCGCCTTGTCGCTGTTCATCAGGTTGTTTTTCAGCGGGGTGAATTGCGGATCGTTGAAGAAGTTCGCCTTCGTGTAGAGGTCGGTGAGCGTTTTGATATTCGCATCGCCGCGCTGCCGCAGCCAGAGGTTATATTCGAACCGGGCCTCGCCGTTGTTGTTCATCGGCGTCGCCGCCGGGGTCGTACCGCCGGCGGCGACCGCGCCGCGGCCGCGGCCCCCGCCACCGAAGCCGCCCAGATCGCGAATCGTGAAATTGCCCGGGGCCTTGCTCGGATCCATGACCAGGTCGATCAAGGTGGCAATATGATCGCCGACGGGCTTGCCCTCGGCGTCGACCGGAAACAGGTCCGGATGCGCTTTGGTGTAGGCTGAGTTCAGGAGCATGGGCTCGAGCGCTCGGATATACTTGGTGAAAAGTTCGCCGCCCTCGCCCGGATCGACAATCGTGGCCCCGAGCTTCTTCAGGTCCTCGATCGCCCGATTGACGATGTCGATGCTCTCTTCGTCGCTCTTGGTGAAGAGCTTCTTGTCCATATATTCCCGGATGACGCCGATCCGCATGCCCTTGAGGCTCTTGGTGTGGGCGAAAGACTGGTAAGGCTCGGCGGGCAGTCGGCCGACGGCGAAGGCCGTGAGCGGATCGCTCGAGTCATACCCGGCGATCACCTGCAGAACGCGCGCGGCGTCCTCCACGGTCCGGCAGATCGGACCTACCCGGGTCTGAATGCCCTGTTGGATCATGCCGAAGCGCGGGACCAGTTCCTCAGTCCCGGCGATGCCGACGCAGCTGTTCTTCAAGGCGGGCGCCCGGATCGAGCCGCCCGTCTCCTCGGCGATGCCGCAGGTGACAAGATTGGCGGCCACGGCTGTTCCGGAACCGGCGCTGGAGGTGCCGGGGTGGCGTTCGGTGTCATAGGGATTCACGAAAGTACCGCCGAAGGAGCTGCGCGGAACGCCATCGGCGTATTCGCTCAGGTTGGCCTTGGCCAGGATGATGGCGCCGGCGGCGCGCAGGCGCTTGACGAAGGTCGAGTCGAAGGGCGGACGATCGTTGGCGTAGAATACATCCGCTCCGGAGGTGGAGCGCATGTCGATCGTGCAGTACTGATCCTTGAGGGCGAAGCAGATGCCGTGCAGGGGCCCCATCAATTTGCCCGTCTTGGCGAAGTACGCGTCGAGCTGGGCCGCGGTTTCCAGCGCGTCGGGCAGGTTGGGATCGTTGTCGATCGGATCGGTCATGGTGCGCCCATGATGTTCATCAAAACCCCATTGCATGCGCGCCGCTGGGCGGAGATTGAGAGTCGAGAGAGCATTAATCCCCTTGGCGTGCGCGATGGTCGTGATCGGGCCGAGAATGCCGTAAGGCTCGTTGACCGCGGGTCCGTTATAGGCCTTGATCCGCTGCAGGTACATTTTGACGATGTCGGTCGCGGTGACCCGCTTGGCCAGGATGGCGTTCTGGATGTCGGAGATCGTCGCCTCCTCGATGTGGAAGGGCTCGGCCGCGCTCAGGCGGGCGGCCGCCGCCCCGGCCCCAAGGGCCAGCGCCAGGGTGAAGGCGCGCCGGATCGAGCGCCCGTGCGAGTTGCAGACATTGGTTTTTCTAAGTGAGGGAATCATGATGGACGTTGTGATTTGAGAGCTGGGGGAAGGGAGTTTGCTTAATTCTCGTTCGGCAAGGGCCCGAAATCGGGCGGCGGATGCCGGTTGTGGGTGGCGTGCTCGTAAGCGCCGGCGATCCTGAAGAGGGTCGGCTCGCTGAAGGGACGGCCGAGGAAGTCGATGCCCACCGGCAGGACCTCGGGGAACGGTCCGATGAGATGCGAGGGCCCCGAATTGGGGTTGCCGTCGCTGCCCGCTTCGGGCGGCGGCGCGTTGGCGTCGAGCTCGCGGTCATAGACCTGGGTCGTAAAGCCCGCCGGGACCGTCATGGCGGGGAAGCCCTGCTGGCCCAGGAACGTCCAGAGGGAGCCCCGGCCGTTCACGTTGGGCTCGGCCGGCATGCCCAGCCGGGCCGGAGGCAGATTGGACGTGGGATAGACGACCGCGTTGAGCTTCATGTCGGCGAAGGCATTGAGGACGATCTCCTGCACCGCGAAGCGGCGGAGCAGCCTGCCCGCGGTATCCATGTATCTGGGCTTGTCGCCATTTTCCAATGTCGTCTTGCGATTGGGGTAGCGCGGGTCGTCGTACCAGGTCGCCTTGGTGTACCAGTCGGTCATGCTGGTGACGTTGGGGTCGCCGCGTTCCGCCAGGTAGAGGTTGTTTTGGAAACGACTCTCGCCGATGGATGCCGCCGGGCCGGTCTCGCCTCCGGCCCCGGCTCCGTCGCCGCGCCGCCCGCCGCGACGGCCGCCGCCGCCACCGCCACCAAAGCCGCCCCCCCATTCGGCCCCGCCGAGATCGCGCAGCGTGAATTTACCGGTCGCCTTGGAGGGATCCAGGTAGAGATCGACGAAAGTCGTGACGTAGTCGCCGACCGGCTTGCCCGCCGCGTCGACCGGAAAGAGATCCGGGTGGAGCTTGGCGTAGATCTGGTTGTGCAGCTCGGGGCCGAGCTGGCGGATATATTTCGTGAACAGTTCGCCGTGGGGACCCGGATCGACGACCGTCGCGCCGAGCTCGCGCAGCTTGTCGATCGCCCGGTTGACGATGTCGATGGTCTCCTCGTCGGCCTTCGTGAAGACGTCCTTGTCCATGTACTCGCGGACCACGCCGATCCTCATCCCTTTGAGGCTGGTCTCATGGGTGAAGGTCTCGTAGGGCACCTTGGGCGTCCGGCCGACGTTGAAGGCCGTCATGGCGTCGAGCGGATCGTAGCCGGCCATGACCGACTCGATGCGGGCGGCGTCCTCGACCGTGCGGGCGATGGGGCCCACCCGGGTATGGAGGCCCGTGCCGATCATGCCGACGTGGCTGACCAGCTCCACCGTGCCGGCAAGGCCGACGCAGCTTTCAGCCACAGCCGGGCCGCGAACGGAGGAGCTGGATTCCTCGGCGATCGCGACGGTGACGAGATTGGCGGCGACCGCCGAACCCGAGCCGGAGCTCGAGGCGTTCGGATGACGCGTCGTGTCGTAGGCATTGACGAAGGTTCCGCCGAAGGTGCTGCGGGGCGTGCCATCGGCGTACTCGCTCAGATTGGTCTTCCCGATGATGATCGCACCGGCGGCGCGCAGCTTCTTGACGAAGGTCGAGTCATGCGGCGGCCGGTCATTGGCATAGGGCACATCGGCGCCCGAGGTGGTGCGCAGGTCAAAGGTATCGTATTGATCCTTCACGCCGATGACGACGCCATGCAGCGGTCCGACGAGCTTGCCGGTCTTGGCGAAGTAGGCGTCGAGCTGGGCGGCGACCTCGAGGGCGTCGGGCATGTTGGGATCGTTGTCGACCGCGTCGGTCATGCTGCGGGCGTGGTGGTCGTCGAATCCCCATTCCTTGCGCGCGGCCGGACGGAGATTGAGGGTGCAGATCGCGTTGATCCCCTTGGCGTGGGCAATGACGTTTACCTTCCCGAGCGGGCCATTGGGCTCCTCCACGCCGGGACCGTTGTAGGCCTTGATCCGGGTGAGGTAAATTTTCACGAGCTGGGTCGCGGTCAGCTGCTTCGCCAGGATCGCGCTTTGGATCTGGGCGATCGTGGCCTCCTCGACGTGGAAGGGAGCGGGCGCGGCCGCCAAGGCTGGCGCGGCCAGGGTCAGAAGGCCGAGCGCCAGGGCGGAGACGGGAGCGAGGATCGACCGGCGCCGCGGAAATTTGCTTCCGGGCGAATTCTTGTCAGCGATTTGGGTAAGCATGGGCTTGGTGGAGATGGAATGCGAAATGAAGACACCTGGAGCAGGCGGGGGTCCAAACCGACAAATGCAAGAATCGGGCCAAGTTCTCCGTTCAAGGCAAGCGCGCATTCGCGTCCGTCCGCTGGATGAGATCGAGGGACGCCCGGGCGGCCGCGTCACCGGGATCGAGCCGGAGGCTTTCCTCGAATTCCCGGATGGCCCCGCCTCGATCTCCTCCCCGCAGCAAGGCCTGGCCGAGATTGTGGCGGGCGTAGGCCGCATGCCCATCGAGGCGGACGGCGGCCTTGAATTCGTCCACGGCGCCGGGCAGACGCCCCGCTGAGGCCAGGATCACCCCGCGTTCGTTATGAAATCCGGCATTGCCGGGCTCGAGCAGCAGGAGAGTGTCGACGTGGACGAGAGCGGCGGCGAGATTTCCGTGGACCATCGCCCAGCTGAGGCCGCCGACCCGGGTCTTGATCGCATAGTCCGTCGCGTGGGCGAGGTTGAAGGCGATTGATATCCCTGCCAGCAGCAGCCACAGGCCGCGCAGGGGCGGCAATAGGGTTCGGGTCGATTCGGCCGCCAAAATGGCAATCGCGGCGAGGAGGATGAGAGGAGTGAGCAGCTCCACCTCGTAACGGCTGACCGAGCCGTTGAGCAGCAGGAGGACGCCGATCTGGGCCAGTGCGATCCAAAGAACGGCCGCGGTCAGGAACGCCAGGCCGCCGCTCTTCCGCGCCAAGGGCCACGCCGCCAGGCCCAGCCAGACGAGGGGCACGTCGGCCAGCACGCCGAAGGTGAATTCCGGCTCGCCGTGCCCGGGATGCACCGGAATTGTCGCGGGGGCGCCGACGAAGGGGAAACGCGCCTTCCATGGGGCCGGGTGCAGGAAATAGATGCGGATATTGTCCCAGACGTAGGCGAGATTAAACGAGTGATTTTCCCGCGCATTGAGTCCGGCCGGCAGCTGGTAACTTTGGCCAAATTCGAGCACATCGCCGAACCGGGCATAATTGAACGCGGCCAGAGCCGCCAGGCAGCAGCCCAGGGGGACCGCCGCCGCGGCGATGAATTTTAGGCGCAGCGGCTCTCTCCGGCCCGCGAGCGGGAGGGCGATGAGGGGGGAGAGCAGGATCGCCGTCGGCCTCGAGGCCACGATCAAACCGAGGATCAGGCTCGAGGCGGCGAGCCATTCCGCCCTCCGGTCCTCCCGATGCCATGCCCTCCAAAGGGTCGCCAGCAGGAGCAGGGTGAGGGCCGAGCCGCAGGCGATGGGAATCTCCCAGACGTCGACGCGAACGAGCAGGGTGGGGAGGGCGGTGCTCAGCCCGACGGCCAGAAGCAGGGCGCCGGCGAGGGCGGCGGGCATGGTGGGGGCGTAGCGGCGGCGCGCATCGAGGAGGAGCCACGCGACCGCCAGGAACCCCAGGCTGGTGAAGACCGCGGCGGCCGCCTTGTAGGATAGATAGCTGCCCGTCAGCAGATGGTAGGGCCAAAAGAGGGCGAGCGCGGGCAGCGGACTGAAGTACGCGTAGAGGCGGCCGCGGTAGTAGGAAAGGTCGTAGAGGAAATAGGGCGGAACGCGATAGGGAGCATTTTGCGCCGGATCATACGGATCGGCCAGTTGCGCGAATTTCGCCGGAACGTCCCGCCGCAGGTACAAATGGCCCTGGGCGAAGCCGTCGATCATCCGGTTGTAGACGGCTTCCGCCGGATCGTCATTGCCGAAAACCGCCGTGCCCAGATACGCGCATGCCCCGTAAATAAGGCACGCCGCGGCGAGAGCGGCTCCCACCCAGCCGATGGGGCTGCGGAGAGGCGCGCTATTCGCCTGCTTTGCCCGCGGGGAAGTTGAATTTGACATCGGTGAATTGCGTGCCGCGGATGGCGATGCGTTGCACCACCCCGTCGAAATTCGCCGTGGTTTTCAGCCAGTCGGCCTGGCCCTGGAAGAGTGAACTATCCCCGACGGTCTCGCCGGTGGCGGGATTGGCGACGGCCGCCAGCACGAGCGTGTGCGCCACGCCCTGGGCCGTGGCGACGATCGTGACGGCGGCGGTGGTGGAGCGGATGAAATCCTCCATTTCATCATCCAGCACGTAGCCGGACAGGGTACCGGTGTCCGCATCGCGAACCAGTTCAAGATTGTAGTCCTCGCCGAGGGCGACGGGGGTTCCGCCGTGCGGCGCAACCTCCTTGTGTATCTGGGTCTTTTCGCCCGCTCCGCCGGGCGTGGACTTTCTGCCGCAACCGCCCCACAGCAGGCACGGAGCGAGGCACAGGATCAAGAGTCGGCGCTGACGGACGCCGAAGGGACGGGCGAAGGGCATGACTTATGGCGCCGCTAGCGCCGAGACGATCGCGGATACGTTGTGATGGTACATGGCTTCGTAGGTGGCCGCATCGCTCTGGTCTCCCCCGAGACCGTCGGCGTAGAGGGGCGCTCCAACTCTTGCGCCGGTTTCTCCAACCAGGCTCTGCAGCATGCGGGGATTGACGGTCGATTCCGGAAACACCGCCAAGATGTGTTCCCGGCGCATCAGGTCGACGAGGCGGGCCAGATCGCGGGCGTTCAGCTCGGCATCGGGGGAGAGCCCGCTCAGCGCATGCACGGCAAACCCGTAATCGCGGGCGAAATAGGCGAAAGCGTCGTGGGAGGTCACCAGTTGACGCCGGGCGGGAGGCAGGCGGGCGATCTCGCGGGCCGTCCAGCCCTGTAGCGCAAAAAGTCGCTGCTCATAGGCTTGCGCGGCGCGGGCAAAATCGGCGGCCGCGCCGGGTCGCTGGCGCGAATATTCGATCCGGATCAGATCGGCGGCATACAGCACGTTGGCGATGCTGTGCCACCAGTGCGGATCCTTTTCCCCTCCCGCCGGGAGGATTTCCGGCTGAAGGCCGGGCGCGTGGTGGCCGGAAAGCACGATGGGCAGCCTTTCGCCGATGGAAAGGACGCGGCCGCGAACGCCCGCATTCGCGACCAGACGATCGAGGTACGGCTCGAGCCCCAACCCCGAGGCGAGGACGAGGTCGGCCTCGGTCAGTTTTCCGACGTCCCGCGGGGACGGCTCGAAGCTGTGCGGATCGACGTCGGCCCGGACCAGGCCAAACACCGCGACGTGATCTCCTCCCACCTCGCGGGCCACCTCGGTCAGAATGGTGCTGAGCGTTGCAACGCGCAGGGGCGGCTGACTCGCCGGCAGGGCCGCGGGCGCCGCGAGAGCCAGGGCGATAAGCTGCGCGAGGCGCGGAAGGCAGGGGAGGCGTAGCGTCATTGGCTGGACCCAGCCCGGCGGCGAAGCGGCGGGCAGCCCCATCACCGCGATGGATCGGCCTGGGCTAGAAGTTCGGCCCCAGCCAGGTAGAGCGCTGGCCGGGCAGGCCGGCCTGCAGCCGTCCCGCCAGGGTCGAAGGCTGGAGCGTGAGATTGCCGAAGCGGAACGTGCGGTCGACCATGACCTGAACCGGCACACCGTCCCGCAGCGGCGGCGAAAAACGCCACTGCCGGATCGCGGCCAGGGCGGCTTCGCCAAACTCGATGAAGCTCGCCCGGATCAGCGTGGGCACGCGCACCCGCCCTTCGCCATCGACGATGAAATTGACCGTCGCGACTCCCTGCGCATGCTTGCCGGAGAGCGACGGCGGGAAGACCGGCACGGGACTGGCGAGCGCGGCCAGGCCGGGGCGCAAGTCCGCCTCGCGGTAGGTGCGCAGCGGATCGGCGGCATCGTCGCCGAAGGGGTCAAACGCGGCCTTGGTCGCCGCGCGGTTCGTCATCGAGACCAGGCCGTGCTGCTCGAATACAAAGCGAATGGATTCCCGGCGGCCGGGCTGCGCGGGGCCCTCCACGACCATGCGCCATCCACTCACGGCCACGTATACCGGTTCGACAAAAAGCGGATGACTGGCGGTCACAACGATGCGATCGGTTATCTGCCCCATCTCATCAAAGGTGAAGATGAGCGTCGCGAAGCCGTGTTGCACGGGCGTCCCCACCAAATTCAACGGAAACACCGGGGCGACGTAACTGGCCCAGTGCAGCGTATCCGGCGGACCATTTAACGTATCCGCCGGCCCGTCGGCCCTGGCGAGCACGGCGGAAAAAAGGCCAAAGACAAATAGGGGGCGAAATGGGAACATGATACGCCTCTAGCGATTGATTAGGAACCGGGCGAACCACGCTGTCAATATCCCCGCAATTTCGGTTGTGATCAGTTTTGAGGTAGCGCGGGTTGTCCCCAACTCGGGGGCGACTCCGTCCGCGCGAAAAGTCCGCCCGGCGCCTTGGGGACAAGGCGCGCTACCTCGAGACAACGCGCCCTCCGCCCTTGGGTACGCTACTTGAAGAGGGCGTCCGTATCCTGCCTGGTCTGCTGCAGATAGGATTCGAGCACATGCGCACCCCCCTGGTAGCTATCCAGGAAAAGGAGAAAGCCAAAAATGACGTGCAGCTGCCTGATCTCCGCCATCGAAAATGTCGGCTCCTTGGCGGCGGGATCCAGATAGATTCCATCCAGCAGGTCGTCGCCCGTGATCCTGAAATAGTACTCGCGGCTGTGGTAGTTTCCAAGGCTCTTGTTGAGGTCGGTCACATTGTGGGCCGTGGCGATGTCCTTCCAGTCCAGCGCCTTCGCGAAGAGGACATCGATCGCCTTCACTCCATCGATCGGATGGCCGTCCTGATACTCGTATTTCACCGGCCGGGGATTGTCCACCGAGCCAAAACGAAGGACAAAGAGCGTCCCCTCATTGGATTGGTTCGCGGCGAGACTGACGGCGGCCTGCGGAGGATCGTTGCCCATCGCCGTGAAGAGGCCGGGCGTCATCTTGCAACTCAGGGCCTTCCGATAGGGCTCATAGGCATCCGCCGACCAGTCCGGCTCGGCGGCGACGCCGCGCACCACGAGGACCAGGCTCAGGGCCAGAAGCGTGAGGAATCTCATGGTGAGGCACCCAACGCCAGGCTACGCCGCGCGCGCTGCGCCTCGGAATTGTCGGGTGGCGGGGCCCTCAGCAGGAGTTTTTGCACCCGAGGACGCAAATGTAAAATTTGACCCTCCTGCGTCCGGAACGTGAACCGCCTCAACCGCGCCGTCGTCGGGCAATATCCGGGCTAGACGCCTTCGCGCGGCTTGGGCACTCTGGATGTCGTGTTTTTTTCCCGGACTGAGATCAGGGCCTTTCTCGCCGCGGAGCACGCCAGCCCCCATGACCGCCTGGGCATGCATTCCCAGGTGTACCGCCGCCGGCCGGGCGTGATCGTGCGGGCGCTGGTGGGCGGGGCCGCGGAATGCGCGGTGGTCGAGGACGCGACCGGCGCGGTCTGGCGCATGCAGCGGATCGCCCCCGAGGGCCTCTTTGCCGTCTTCATCCCGGACCGGCCGCAAGTTTTCCCCTATCAGCTTCGGACCACGCGGGCGGACGGCCCGACCAGGCAATTTCACGATCCGTATTCGTTTCTGCCGACGCTCGGCGATCAGGATCTCTACCTGTTCAACGAGGGCAACGAGCACCGCATCTACGAGAAGCTCGGCGCGCACCCACGCGTAATGGCCGGCGTGGCCGGCGTGGCCTTCGCCGTCTGGGCGCCCACCGCGGCGCGCGTGTCGGTGGTGGGAAACTTCAATCATTGGGACGGCCGCTACCATCCCATGCGGATGCTCGGCGCCTCCGGCGTGTGGGAGCTGTTCCTGCCCGGGCTGGGCGAGGGCGAGCTCTACAAGTTTGAGCTCCGCGACCGGCACGGCGGCATCCACCTCAAGGTCGATCCCTACGGCACCTACTTCGAACCGCCGCCGAACAACGCCTCGATCGTGTGGGACGCGCGCAAGCACGCCTGGAACGACGCCGCGTGGCTCGCCGCGCGCGCCGCCGCTGCCGGCCGGCTGGACCGGCCGATCTCGGTCTACGAGATCCATCTGGGCTCGTGGCGGCGGAAGCTCGAGGAGGCGAACCGCCCGCTGGGCTACCGGGAGCTCGCGCCCCTGCTGGCGGACTACGTCCTCGAGGCGGGGTTCACGCACGTCGAGGTCATGCCGCTCGCGGAGCACCCGTTCGACGGCTCGTGGGGCTACCAGGTCACGGGCTTCTACGCGCCCACCCAGCGCTTTGGGCCGCCGGAGGATTTTTCGTTCTTCGTCGATCATCTGCACCAGCGCGGGATCGGCGTGATCCTCGACTGGGTGCCGGCGCATTTCCCGCGCGACGCCTTCGCGCTGGCGGACTTTGACGGGACGCATCTCTACGATCACGCCGATCCCCGGCAGGGTGCGCACATGGACTGGGGCACGCTCATCTTCAATTACGGCCGGCAGGAGGTCCGCTGCTTCCTCGTCGCCAACGCGCTGGCGTGGTGCGACCGCTACCACATCGACGGACTGCGCGTCGACGCCGTGGCCTCGATGCTCTACCTCGATTACTCGCGCAAGGCGGGGGAGTGGATCCCCAACCGCCATGGCGGCCGGGAAAACCTGGAGGCCATCGCGTTCCTGCGCGAGACGAACGAGCTCGTGCACCGCTATTACCCCGGGGTGCTGACGATCGCCGAGGAGTCGACGTCCTTTCCCGGCGTCACGCAGCCGGTGCCGGCGGGCGGACTGGGCTTCGACTTCAAGTGGAACATGGGCTGGATGCACGACACGCTGCATTACTTCCAACAGGAGCCGATCCACCGGAAATGGCATCAGCAGGAGCTCACGTTTGGCATGCTCTACCAGTATTCGGAGCATTTCATGACGGTGCTCTCGCACGACGAGGTGGTGCATGGGAAGGCGTCGCTGCTGCTGAAGATGGGCGGGCGGGATATCCCGCAGAAGGCCGCCAATCTGCGCGCCCTCTACGCGCACATGTGGGCCTGGCCCGGCAAGAAGCTGATCTTCATGGGCGGCGAGTTCGGCCAGTCCGCCGAGTGGAATCACGCCGCGAGCCTCGACTGGCATCTCCTCCAGTACCTGGACCACGAGGGTGTCCGGCTGCTGATGCGCGACCTCAACCGGCTCTACGCCGGCGAGCCGGTGCTCGGCTGCAATGACCTCGACCCGCGGGGGTTTCGCTGGCTGGCGAACTACGACAACAACGCGAGCGTGATCGCCTACCTGCGCGCGGACGCGTCGGAGCGGACCTTATTCGCGACCGTCTGCCACTTCACGCCGGTCGTCCGCCCGAATTACCGCGTGGGCGTCCCGCGCGCGGGCTTTTGGAGGGAGGTCATCAACACCAACAGCCAATACTACGGCGGCAGCGGCCTCGGCAACGAGGGCGGCCGCGCGACCGAGCCTGTCGCCGCCGACGGCCACGGCCAGAGCCTCCGGCTCACGCTCCCTCCGCTCAGCACGACGATTTTCAAATGGACGGCGGAGCCCTAGGACCGGGGGCTCGGCCAGGCTATGGGGCCGGCGCCGCGCCCGGATAGGAGATCTCAATCCGGCTGTAGACGTTGCTGCTGCCGCGGGGCCAATACACCCCGGCGCCGCCCGCGCGGCTGGGCGGAATGGTTCCCTCCAGGTCGAGGGTACTCTGATCCACATCATTGGAGGCGTGCGCGGTCAGGGTGGACCCGATCAGCTTGAGGGTGAGGTGCGTCGTGGGTTTGAAGACGCCGCTCAGGACCTGCCGGTCGTCGAGGGGCGAGCCGACGCCGTTCTCGATCTTGTAGAACTGGTACAGGCACGTGCCCGCGGACTCGATCGTGCGCCAGAAGCGCAGGGAATAGCCGGTCTTGGTTCGGGGATCGTACTTGATGTAGATTTCCGCATGAAGGTTGCGCTGGCCGCTGTCCGCGGGCGAACCGGGGACGGAAAATCCCGTGCCCTCGGTCTTTTCGGGCGCCATCATGAGATCGACCTGCATGTCGCCGCAGTCCGCGTCGTTCTGATAGAGGAGCCGGTGCTCATCGGGGCCGTTCCGGCCGGCCGCGGCGGATTGCCCCGGGCGGATGCCGTAGCCGTTCACATACTTGTCGCCGGCCGCGATGTTCCAGGAACCGAGGACGGTCCAGAGGCCGCTCACATACGCGGGATTAATGTCAGGCACGAAATTCCGGAAGTTGGGCGAGACGGTGGTCGAGGGCACGTCGGAGGCCGCGACCGGAGCCTGGGCCACGACCGACACCGCGGGTCCGGCTTCGCTGATCGGGTGCTTCGGTTGTAGCGTCACCTTGAGATATTTGCCGATATAGCCGGGCGTCAGCGTCAGCGCCTTGAGGGGCTCATCGCCGCGGCTGACGGCGATCCTTCGGGGATTGGCGCCCGCCGCATCGTCGCAGAGATACCAGGACACGAGCGACTGGTCCTGCTTGCCGCCCAGGGCGATCGTGTAGTCCACCGTCGCACGGCCGCCGGCCGGACGGTTCAGGGTCGGGCCCGCGGTCACCGCGGGCGGGTCGATAAATTTCGGCTCCACGTGCGCGTAGGCCGTCACGTAGAAGCCATTGGGCGCGGACGCGTTGACGGCAACCCATTCGGCTTGGTCGGTGGTGTTGCGGCCCGTCACGACGACAGCGGGGCCGGTCGTGGTGCTCAGGCTGATCAGATCGGACCTGGTCGACCAGGTGATGGGCTGGTTCGAGGCCCGGGCCGGGACGACGGTGGCGCCGATCGCGGCTCCCGGCCCGCCCGTGCGGACCTGGACCGTGCCGGCGGCGGGAGGGGTGTTGCCGAATCCGCCAAAGCCGCTCGCGCCGCCTCCGGCGCCGCCCGCGGGGCCCCGGCCGTCATTCAGGGCCATCCGATAGACGAGATCCCCCTCCGCGGCATATTTCTCGCGGAGGCCGGCCGGGTCCCAGTCGTCGGGCGCGGCGTTCGGCGCCTGGCGCAGGAGGTTCCAGGGATTGAAGGCCGCGAGCTCCCGCTCGGAGAGTTCGCGGGAATAGGTGAAGGTCGGCGAGCCGACCGTGCAGTCGGCGATGACGGCCGGGTTCCCGTTGGCGTCCTTGTTGTGATAAGTGACGGTATAGACGCTGGGACGTGGGGGCGCGATGCCCCGGATCCAGGCGACGGGGGACTTCGCGGAATTCACGGGGACGACGCAGTCGATCAGGACGTCCGGCCGCTCGGCGCCGCGGAACTCCGCCTTGTACCAGGCCATGCCGCGCTCGGCGACGAATCGGCAGCGGAAAAAGTCGACCCCCGAGGCCGACATGACGCCGCGGCCGGTGATGTAGACGAGCGTGCAGTCCTCCCAGACGCTGAGCTGGCCGCCGCCCATCCAGTCGTCCGTGCCCTCGATATAGACGTTCTTGAAATAGGAGCGCGCGGTCCGCAGGAACATCGTGTCCAGCCGCCCGAGGAGCGCGACATTTTCGTAGACGTGCTTGTCGCCGGCCGCCTGGAGCGCCACGCCCTGGGTGATGACGTCGGATCTCCTGGTGAGATTCTTGCCGGGATCGCCGGGGTACTCGTAGTCGTTGTTGCAGTAGTTGACGACGGTCAGGTTTTTCATGGTAAACCCGACGGCGTTCACATCCAGGATGTAGCCGTCGTCCTCGGCCCCCTCCATCAGCCCGCGATTGTCCGCCAGCACCACGGCGCGGCGGTTGTTGGTCAGGCCGAGGAAGGTGATATAGTTTTTCGTGATGCTCAGGCTGGGGGTGCGCGGAGCCCCGCCCGGAAGCTGGTACACGTTCGGCTTGATTCCGATGACGGTCGGCTTTTCCGCCGTCCCCGCGGGTGCGGCGGCATAGGCCGCCTGCAGGGTCCGGAACTGCTGGGCCGCCGGATTGTCCTGGGCGAGGTTGCCATCGACCAGGTAGTCATAGCGCAGGGCGGCCGGATCGATTGAGCCGACGATCGGCTCGGAGCCGCCTTTGACATTGTCCTGCGCCTGGGCCGATCGCGCGCCCAGGGCCGAAAGGGCGAGGGTCAGGAACAGGGTAGGTTTGGGGTTCTTCATGGGGTTGACCTATATTCGCGCGCGCCGTGGCTGCGGGGTCAACGGCGTAGCTGCATTCGAAAGAGCTGCCCGGTCCGCGCCAAGCGGGTTGTCAAGGCCCGGGATCGCCGTCTTATTGGTGCCGCCCTATGACCCGCCTGCGCCTCGTCACCTTCAATATCGCTCATGGGCGCGGGCTGGCGCCGATCCAGGGATTCACTTCCCCGCGCAAGCTGCGGGTCAACCTCAGGAAAATCGCGGCCCTGCTGGGCCGGCTGGCGCCGGATATCGTGGCGCTGCAGGAGATCGACGAATGCTCCCGCTGGTCGGGCAATTTTGACCATTTGGATTACCTGCGGGTGCACGCGTCCTATCCCTACGCCGCTTTCGGGATCAACAACCGCCGGGCCGGTCTGCTCAATCTCTGCTACGGCAACGCGCTGCTTTCGCGGCACCCGCTGATCGAGACCGAGACGGTTGTCTTCGGCCAGCGGCGGGTGGGCGAGAAGGGATTTCTCTACGCGGAGATCGGCGTGGGGACTCACTGCGTGCCCTTCGTCAATCTGCACCTCGAATCCCGCTCGCGGGCCCGGCGCCTGCGGCAACTCGACCTGCTGGTGGGCTGGCTGAAGCTGAAGAAGCGGAGCCACGGAACCCGCTGGAGCGTGCCCCCGATCATCTGCGGGGACTTCAACAACCCCAATACGGCCCATGATGCGACTTCGGCGCTGCTGGGGCACCTGGCCGACTATGGCGACTACGCTATCCACCCGCAGACGGGCGGGACCTTTCCCTCGCCATTGCCGCAGCGGACGCTGGACTTTGTCTTCATGGCGGACGGCTGCCGGCTCGTGCGCTGCGAGGTCGTGCGGACATTCCTTTCGGACCACCGTCCCGTGCTGGTGGAATTCACGATCGGGTAAGGTCAGGGTCCGAGCGGCAGCGTGAGCTGGAAGCTCGTGCCCCGGGGCCCCGTGCCCTCCAGCCCCAGGTTGGCTCCGATCTGCCGGGCGAGGAGCCGGCTGATGGCGAGCCCGAGGCCCGTGCCCCCGGGCCGGCCGCTGCGGCCGGCTTCGAAGAGATGGGCGCGGACGGCCTCGGGAATGCCGCCGCCTTCGTCGGCGACCGTGAGCGTGATCGCCTCATTTTCATGGCGGAGCACGACGTCCACCCGCCCGCCCGGCGCGGTCGCGGCGATGGCGTTCTGGACAAGGTTGGCGGCGACGAGGCAGAGGAGGCTGCCGCGATGACTGTCGACGGTGGCGCTGAATTCCCCCGCGACCGCCAGCACGACGCCCTTGTCGGCCGCGGCCTGCGTGTTGCGCCGCCGGATCGTGTCCGCGAGTTCGCGTCCGGTCAGCTGGTAGGCGACATGCGCGCTTTCGTCGCCGAGGAGGGCCACGGTCTCCTGGATCATGGATTGCAGGCGCGCCGTATAGGCGGCGGCGGACCGCCAATCGGACGCCCCGGCGGCGCCCGCGTCGCGTCCGGTGACGACGGCGCTCAGGCCGGCCACCGGCCCCTGGAGGCCGTGGATGAGGTGCGAGGTGATCTGGCCGAGGGCGGAGGCCTTGGCGGCCAGCGTCAGCTCGAAATTGGCGCGGATCAGCCGGTCGTTTCGCTCGGCGATGAGGCGCTGGTGCCGGAGAAAGCCGAGGTAGAAGGCGAGCAAGACCACGGCGATGGACGCGGCGCCGACCCCCAGCACCGTGGCCGTCTCGCGGTTGAACCTGCGATCCAGGTCGGCGAGTTGGTGGGCCAGGCCGCGGGCGTCGATGAAATACTGCACAAAGCCGACGATCGAGGCCGCATCGCCGGTGTGCAGGGGCAGGATGACCTCCAGCACGGGGACATGGCGCTGCTCGGGCGTCCCGGGCACCTGGGCGAAATATTGCTCGAGCGGAAAGTCGGCGCGATAGCGGCTGATCGGATCCCCGCCGAGCAGGGTGGGAAGGTCCTCCGCGGAAAGCTCGGGCAGGAGGAGGGTCTGCGGCAGGGCTTGGATCATCTGCCCCTCCTCATCGAAGATCGCGACTCCGAGCATGCTGTCTTGCTCACCCTCCCGGTCCGCCGCAACCTTGGCGCTCGTCAGCACGGGCATGAGGAGATCGGCGGCGACGAGATGGCGGCCTCCCGCCGCAGCCTGGGTTTCCGCCAGCTGCTGCAAGGCCTCGGGATAGAGAACGTCGGCGTCGCGCTGGGTGATGGTTTGGTCGATGAACGCGCTTTCGGCGGAGCGGAGCGGCACCACGATGGCGACCAGGATTGCGACCAGGAGCGCCCCGGCGGCCGCGGTGGTCAGAGCCAGGGTGAGCGGGAAAGGGGGCCGGGGCATCGGGCGGACGGCGGTTCAGCTCACCGGCGCCCGGGGTCGATTTCAGCGGCGGGAAGCGGCAGCGCAAGTTTTACCAGGGCGCCATCGAAAAGAAGCCGGCGCTGCTCGGGAGAGAGACCGGGCTGAAGCACCGCGGTCTGGTAGTCCCGGTAATTCCAGAAGCTCTCCAGCTGTCGGCGCGAGTCGGAAAACGTCTTCTGGAGAGCATCGGCGGACGCCACGGGGCTGGCGCCGCCCGGGCCCGCCAACTTGGCCAGGTCGGCGTGGATCGAGTCCTTGCTTTTTTCCAGGGCGGCGTAGCGCTCGGCCTTGTTCTGCGTGAAGGTGGCGATGGCTTGGCGAATCTTCTCGGTGACGGCGGGATCGCCGGCGGGCGACGCCTGCTTCACGGCCGCGACTTTCGCCAGCAACTCCTGTTGCAGGGCCTGCGTGTTCCGGCGGTGGAGAGCGATGCGATCGGCGAGTTCGGACGGCGTGGCCGGGAGCTCGGTCGGGTGCGCCGGGTCCTGCAGGACGGCTAGCCCCCGGCGGATCTCCTCGGCCTGCCCTTCGAGTTCGGCAAAGCGCGGGGCCTGCGAGGCCGCCAGGGTGCGCAGTTCCACCGCGTGGGTCGGATCCACGGTTGTCTTCTCGTGCGGATGGAGCGTCGCGAGCAGCTCGGATTTCAAGGCGGATTTTTCCGTGGCATAGGCCGCGAGCTTGGCGGCGAGTTCGGGCGGCAGACGGGAGGGGAGGGGGATCCGGGCCGGCGCGGGGGAGAAGAAAAACCATCCGCCGGGCTGGGCCTCCTCCAAGGCCGCTTCGCGCAGCAGGCGCCGCTGGTCCGGTGAGAGGCCCTCGTGATAGAACTGGTCCATCCGCGCGACCTCGCTAAACCGCGCCGGGAGGTCCGCGTCGGTGGGAGGCGATGCGACGGCGGAGTCGACCATCCAGCGCCAGTATTCATTCCGGCTCGTGCGGGAACGACAGAGGTCCTGCCGGAGCTGCTCGGCGGCGGCCTCCAATTCGGCAATCCGCGGGGTCTGCTCGCGCGCGAACTCCTCGAGGCTCCGCCGCCGGGCAGCGGCGTCGGCGTCCT
>Ga0302325_10001207_pt1 | contig 67217 bp, 51 predicted proteins | sample Palsa_T0_2_FD_201948 | JGI IMG/M metagenome (GOLD analysis project Ga0302325, IMG submission 201948) | Peat permafrost microbial communities from Stordalen Mire near Abisko, Sweden - Palsa_T0_2 | ecosystem: Environmental > Terrestrial > Soil > Palsa > Peat permafrost | place: Sweden: Abisko...
TGTATTTCTTATTCGCATTCGTGTATACTGCCCCTGAAGTTTGCCCTTCGAGGTGTCCCATGAATAGTCATTTCGGCGCGCGCACGGTGGTGCTGGCGGCCTTCGTATCGTTAGCGGCTTTCACCGCCTTCTCTCAGGAGACTCCCTCCGCCACGCGTCTCACGAACGATCATTACTTCGACTTCGAGCGCGTGAGCAACGCACAGATTTCGCCCGATGGCGCGCGTATTGTCTACACCCGCCAGCAGGCCAACAAGATCGAGGACCGCTGGGACTCCTCGCTCTGGATCATGAACGCCGATGGCAGCCAACATCGGTTCCTTACCAAAGGCTCGAACCCCCGCTGGTCGTCCGACGGAAAGCGCATACTCTACATCGCCGATGGAGAGCCGCGCGGTCCGCAGATCTTTGTCCGTTGGATCGATACCGACGGGCCCGCCACACAGGTCACGCGCGCAACCGATAAGGTCGCCGACGCGCGCTGGTCTCCGGATGGCAAGTTCATCGCCTTCTCCATGTTCGTACCGGAGAAGGACACCTGGAAGATCAGCATGCCGGCTGCGCCGGAAGGCGCCCATTGGACGGGCGCGCCGCGCGCAGTGGAAACGCTGCATTATCGCCAGGATCAGGTTGGCTTCCTCGAAGACGGGCATACCCATCTGTTCGTGGTCTCGGCCGACGGCGGCGCACCCCGTCAGATCACCAATGCCAAGTGGAGTGCGGGCGCCGGCGAATTGCGCAGCGCCGTACCCATGGACTGGACTCCCGATAGCAAGGCGATCGTGTTTGAAGCCGACCGCACCGCGGAAGCCGATCTGCACTATCAGACCTCGCAACTGCTGGTCGCGGAGATCGCCTCGGGCGTCATGCGGGAACTGGTTGCCGTACCCGGCTCCTGGAACCGTCCCACGGTTTCACCCGATGGCAAAAGCGTGGCCTTCACCGGTTACCCGCAATCGAAGCACACGCACTCCGTGTCGGACCTTTATGTGATCCCATTCCTGGGCGGCGAAATGCGTAAGATCAGTGGCGACTACGAACGCGATCCCCTCAATCTCCACTGGTCGCCGGATTCGGACGGTGTTTACTTTGACGCCGACGATCACGGCTCGCGCAATGCCCAATTCGCGGCCATCGCGGGCGGGGTGAAGCCAGTCACCACCGGCGTTCATGTACTCACCATGGATTCAGCCTCGAGCGACCTGGTCGCGGTAGGCACTCTGAGCGATCCCGACAATCCGCCCGACGTGGTGCGCTATAACCTGCGCCGGCCCGGAGAAATAACGCAGCTCACGCATGTCAATGCGGGTGCATTAGCCGGCATGCACCTGGCGAAGACAGAAGAAATCGACTTCACTTCCACCGGCAACGCGAAAGTGCAGGGCTGGCTGGTGAAGCCGCCCGATTTCGACGCAACGAAAAAGTACCCACTCATCCTCGAAATCCACGGCGGCCCGTTCGCCATGTACAATGTGGCGTTCAACTACATGTTTCAGAATTTCGCCGCCAACGATTTCGTGGTTCTCTTTCTCAACCCGCGCGGCAGCACCGGATATGGCGCGGCCTTCTCCGGCGGCATCGATCACAACTATCCGGGACCCGATTACGACGACCTGATGGCCGGGGTGGATGCCACGGTCGCCAAAGGCTTCATCGACACCACGCGCATGGCCGTATCGGGCTGCAGCGGGGGCGGGGTACTTTCGAGCTGGGTGATCGGTCACACCGACCGCTTCGCGGCAGCCGCCGTGCGCTGCCCGGTCATCGACTGGCTTAGCATGACCGGCAACACCGACATTCCACTCTTCACCTTCAGCTTCTTCCAGAAGCCGTTCTGGGAAGACCCCAGCGACTGGCTCGCGCACTCTTCGGTAATGACCGTGGGAAAGGTGACCACGCCGACGCTGCTGATGACCGGAGTCCTCGATCGCCGCACACCGATGCCGCAGACCGAGGAATACTACGCCGCGCTGAAGGTTCGCGGTGTGCCTGTGAAATTGTTGCAGTTCGAGGGGGAGTACCACGGGACAGCCTCGAAGCCGTCGAATTTCATTCGCACTCAACTCTACATGATGAGTTGGTTCAAGAAGTATCTGCGCACGCCCGAGGGCAAGTCGGTCTCAGTATCGGCCGCGGCTGTCAGCCAGGCCGAATAGACCGCCGGACTCACCACGCACGGCCGGTGTGAAGGATAATGGGAGGATTGTGAACCCTACAACTCATTCCCAGGAGCAGATCGAGCAGCTCGCCTATCAGTTTTGGGAGGAGCGCGGCCGTCCATGGGGAACTCCGGAAACGGATTGGTTTAAGGCCGAGCGCGAACTTGGCGTCGAAGCAGAGGGCATGCTGTCGAGGGTGGCGCGCGAGATCGGGTCTGCGCTCGGACAGGCGGTCGCACTGGTGACCGAGCCGGCTACGCAAAAGGGAGCCTCCTAGCGGCCTGCTACTCTCACAATAGCGCATGCGCCGCCAGCACGATCCCGAATCCCACCAGCGAGATAACCACCTTCATGCCGCTCCAGGTGCGTAGCGTGGTCGCCACGCTCATGCCGAAATACTGATTCACCAGCCAGAAGCCCGCATCGTTTACGTGCGAGATGATGGTTCCACCGCAGCATACCGACAGCACGATGATCTCCGGACTGTATCCGTGCAGTCCCTTCACCAGCGGCGCCACAATTCCCGCCGCCGTAATAATGGCCACCGTTGCAGACCCTTGCGCGATGCGCATGGCGGCGGCTATCAGGTAGGCCACCACCAGCGGGGAAATATTGGATGCGGCCAGCAGCTTTCCGGCATACGGTCCCACTCCGCTATCGACGATCACCTGCTTGAATGCGCCGCCTCCGCCCATGATGGCTAGCAGCGTGCCGACGGGCAAAAGCGATTGCGTGGCCAGCCGGCCTATCTCCTCGCGGGTGAGCCCGCGCCGCAGCCCGAAGAAAAACATAGCCGCCAGCGCCGTCACCAGCAGCGCGGTAAACGGGTGACCGAAAAATCCAAGCAGTGGGTTTCCGCGCAGCACCGTGGCAGCCAGCATCAACAGTACCGGCAATAGCAGGATGAAAAGCACCAGCGGCACCGGCGGCGGGGGTTTCTCGCCGATGCGGGCCTGGGGCTCGATCCCGGCCATCGACGGCACCGCAACAAAGACGCGCCGCGCGACCGGCACTCCGTAGAAAATCCCGCCCACCACCGCCATAGGGATCGCCACCGCGATGCCATAAAGGATGGTGCGGCCCAGGTCAGCCCCCAGGAGCAGGGCTGCTCCGGCGGGCGCGGGATGCGGTGGCACCAGCGCATGTGTCACGGTGAGCGCCGCGGACATAGGTAGCCCGTAATACAACAGCGAGCGCTTGGACTCGCGCGCCAGGCTCCACACCAGCGGCACCAGAATAATGAAGGCGACCTCAAAAAAGATCGGCAGCCCGATCAGAAACGCAGCCACCAGCACAGCCCAGACCGCATGCTCGCGCCCGAACTTGGCGAGCAGCCAGGAGGCCAGCGCCGCCCCGCCGCCGGAGTGCTCCACATACCGGCCGATCATGGCGCCCAACGCCACCACCACGGCGATAAACCCCAGCGCTTCGCCGAAGCCCGCCTGTATGGACTTGAGCACCATTGCGGGCGCCATGCCGCTGCCGAGTCCCAGCGCCATGCTGGCAATCAGCAGCGCCAGAAAGGCGTGCATTTTGGCAGCCAGGATCAGCGCCAGCAACAGTACGATGGCAGCCAGCGCCAGCACGATCAAATGAGGACCTTGCGCCGGCATCAGTTCTTGATCCTTCCCAGCATCTGATAAATCCGTATCAGCGCCGTGTTCATGATCTGCTCTCCGGCGCCCACGGCTGCCGGCGAGACAGCGTTATCGGCGCCGTAGCCGCCCTCGGCGACGGCCTCTATGGTCGGAAAATACTGGTGATAGCCGTTGGCGTAGCCCGCGAAAAACACCTGCTTCACGCGCGCACGCTGCTTGAGCCGGATAGCGTGATTGCTGAAGAACTCGCCGGACACTCCCACCAGCGCGATCTCGCCGTCAAGCAGCGCCACCGTCAGCCGGGGCCGTATTCCGTCCGCATACTCATCCAGATAATTGGGGACCAATTCCGGGAAAAAGGCTTTCTCGAAGGCTACACGCACCTGCGGATTGGTGAAGTCCGTACGCGAATCGAACCGGAAGCGTTCTTCGCGGCAATCGAGCGCCGCGTGCACCGCCTCGCGCGGTTCGAGCGAATTGGCAAGCTTCACTGCTTCCCTTCCGAGCGCTTCTCCATAAGCCTGGTAACCGCGATGGACGCCCTCGTTCACCGATTGGTCCCCAGCGGCGCCCTGCAGAAAGATCGCCGCCGCGCCCGTCTCGCGTGTTACTTCCGCTTTCAGCGCGCCGGCATAATCCGCCGAGAAACGCAGCGTGCTCGCCGGCAACATCGTAGGATGCGCGGCGAAGTTCACCACCATCGCGACCGGCTTGCCCGCCGTATCGTCCAGACGCATTACCGCCAATTCGCGATCGCTGGGCTTAGGCTCGATTTGGGTCTGCCGATTGCGATTGAAACCTTCGAGTTGCACCGAACCCACCGCCAACCGCGCCGGCGCGAGCTTCGCATTGGCTTCGAGGATCGCCGCCACGATGCCCTCCTCCATCTGCCTGTAATACCGCAGCGCCGCGTCAAAGCGCCCTCGGCCCTTGCCGGTCTCGTTGGTCAGTTCGAGGACCGGTCCGTGGTGCGTGTGAGAGCCCGCGATGATGGAGTCCGCGATGCCGGCCTGCTCCTGAATCCGCCGCCGGATGCTTTGCAAGGAAGCTTCCGCGGGTGAGCGGCCCAGGTCCAGTCCTACAATGGCGATCTTCCGTCCGGCGGCCTGTATTACCAGCGCGTCGGCGTAGAGCGGGTCGAGCACTCCCTCGGACAGGGCGTCGTGCCGCGCGCCGTATCCCCACATCGGCAGCGGCTCGCGCGGCGTAATGTCGCGTCTCCCGGCGCCCGCCTGTATCCCTTGCGCCCAGGCGCAGCAAGCCGCCAGGGCTCCCACCAGCCATCGCATGACCACGAATTCTATCATCCGGTGTCGTACAATCTATCGAGGAAGTGAGGCATCATGGCAGATTTTCAGCCGGCCGTAACCATCACCTTGAAGAATGAGGGCGGTTTCTATCACAATCCGGTAACCGGGGAAATCGTGAATTATGGCGTGACCCTGAAGTTCGTGCAGAGCTCCGGTTATAAACCCGACGCCGATGAGGACTTCATTCGCAACCTCACCGTCGCCGAAGCCTCGCAGATCTACCAGACGTATTTTTGGGACCGCCACCACATCGGCTCGATCGGCGATCAGAGCGTGGCCAACAAGGTCTTCGACCTGACGGTGAACATGGGACCTGGCGACGCGAATCATCCCGGCGCGCTTCCGCTGCTGCAATCGGCCGTGAACGCCTGCGGCGGCAATTGCGCGGTGGATGGTGTGTTGGGGCCGATTTCGATCGGCCAGATCAACGCCGTCGATCCAGCAACTTTGCTGGCGCAATATAAGCAACTGGTATCCCAGCGTTACACCAACATCGCCGCGGCCAATACCGAACTGGCCGGCGACCTGACCGGCTGGCTATCGCGCCTCGACGCGTGATACTCCGCCCGCTAGAGCACTTCCAGAATAAGGCACTTGAGATAATGCGTTTCCGGAACGGTCAGCAGGATGGGATGATCCTGGCTCTGCGTGCGGCGCTCCAAAACGCGTAGCTGCCGCCCGGCATCGAGCGACGCTTCCGCCACCACTTCGAGGAGCGCCGATTCGCTGAGGTGATGCGAGCACGAGCAGGTCACCAGTATCCCGCCCGGACCCAGCAGCCGCAGCGCCCGCAGATTGATTTCTTTGTAGCCGCGCAGCGCGCCTTCCAGGCTCCGCCGTGACTTGGCGAATGCCGGCGGATCCAGAACCACCATCGAGAACTGCCGCCGCGCCGAGGCGTAGGAGCTCAGCAGCTCAAATACATCCGCCTCGCGGAACTCGACGTTGGAGATGCCGTTGAGCGCGGCATTCTGCGCCGCCGCGGCGAGTGCGGGGGCCGAGCTATCTACTGCCTCGACGGATTTGCAGACTGCCGCGGCATGGAGTGCGAAACCCCCCGTCGAAGTGAAGCAATCGAGCGCGTGGCCCCGTGCATAACGTGCCGCGGCAAGGTAGTTCTCGCGCTGGTCAAGGAAGCCGCCGGTCTTCTGGCCGCGCAGAAGGTCGACTTGCAGCCGCAGCCCGTTCATTTGCACTTCGACTAAGTCCGGCGCTTCTCCATAAATCACCCCGGATTCGAGCGGCAGAGCTTCCTTGGCGCGCACCGGAGCATCGTTACGAGCCACGATGCCGCGCGGCGAAAACAAATCCACCAGGCTGGCCACGATCCACTCGCGCGCGCGATCGATGCCCTGATCGAGCATCTGCGCCACCAGCCAATCGCCGTAGCGGTCCACCACCAGCGCCGGCAGCAGATCGCCTTCCCCGTGCACCACACGGTATGCACTCGTTCCGGTAACCACGCGCTTGCGATGGCTCTCGGCGGCGGCCAGGCGCCGCGCAAAGAACTCACCATCGATCTCTTCCACGCGATGCGAAAGCAGGCGCAGCGCGATTTGCGATGCCGCGCTGAAGTGTGCCGTCCCGATCGCGCGGCCTGCCGGATCGAGCACTTTGACTGCGTCACCGGCAGTGGCGCCGTCCGCACTGACGACGTCGCTTGCAAATATCCACGGATGCCCGGATGCGACGCGCCCGCCCGCCTTCCGGTTGACCCGTACTTCGTGCATGGTGGATTGGGGCGCCGCGCTAACGTTACGAGCCGTGCCTCAGCTCATTGTCGTTGGGCACCGTCTTAGTATCCCAGCCCCCGCCCATGGCCTGAATCAGGAGCACGCTCGAAAGCAGACGGCGCGTCAGAATGTCTACGGCCGCCCGCTCTTCCTGCAGCGCGGCCGCTTGCGCGGTGATCACCTGCAGATAGGCCACCGTGCCAGCCTTGTATTGATACGTGGAGATTTTCAGAGAATCCTCGGCCGCTTTGACCGCCAGATCGGTAGCCGCGGCTTCGTCAGCCAGGATTTTCAGTGCCGCCAGATTGTCTTCGACCTGCTGAAAGGCAGTCAACACCGTCTGCCGGTAGTTCGCCACGCCATTGTCGAAGAGCGCTTCCGCCTGTTTCACCTGGGAGCGCCGCTTGCCCCCCTCGAAAACCGTTTCCGACAGGCTTGGTCCGATCGAATAGAAGCGGCTCGCCCAGGTAAACCACTTGGGGACACTGATGGACTCGAAGCCTGCCCCCGCGCTGAGCGTCAAGGTCGGATAATAAGTGGCCACGGCAATGCCGATCTGCTCCTGCACGGCGGCCATCTGACGCTCGGATGCGGCAATATCGGGGCGCCTTTCAAGCAGCGCTGAAGGCACTGCTACAGGGACGGGAGGCGGAGGAGTCTTCAACAGTGCGCGCGTCACGGTGAGCTCCGCCGGCGGTTTCCCGATCAGGATGGCGATGGCGTGCTCGTACTGCGCGCGCGCGACCCCCAGGTCGATCAACTGCGCGTTGGTAGTATCCAACTGGGTTTGCGCCTGGGCCACGTCCGCGCCCGAAGCCACCCCGCCTTTATAACGGTTCTGGGTTAGCGTCAGATACTCCTGGTACGACTTCACGGTGCGCTCGAGCAGGTCTTTATCGCCATCGGTGCCATGCAGTTGGAAGTAGTCTTGCGCGAGCTCGGCCTGGTACGACAGGCGGGCATTTTCCAGCAGCGCGAAGTCCGCCTGGGCAGTCGCCTCGCTGGCTCTCACATTGCGCCGGATCGAGCCCCAGATGTCCGGGACCCATGAGGCGCTCACCGGAAAATCATAGATGCCCAAAAGGTGTGTGCTCGCCAGCGCAGTATTGCCTTGACTGCCGGCCCGCGACGCGGTTACCGAAGGACCCACGCTGACGGTCGGATAGAGGGCCGCGCGTGCGATCCCTACCGCGGCGCGCGCGGCGCGGAACTGCGCTTCGGCCGCCAGCACATTCTGATTCGATAAATTCACTTGCTCCTCAAGCGCGTTCAAAGCGGGATCTTTATAAACCTCCCACCACTTCCCGCGGATGGCGCCGTCGCTGGGCTGAGCCTCTTTCCAGCCGTCCGGCAAGGGCTCTTTGAATGCCTGGGGCACCGGCGCGGCGGGCCGTTTGTAATTCGGACCTACCATGCAGGCTGTCGTGCCGAGCAACGCACCGAGCAGCGCTCCGGCGACTGCGATCCATGCAAATTTGCGCGATATTTCCAACTTCATGCCTCTGACCCGACCGGCGGACTAAGCGGCGGTTCCTTGTGACGTAAGCGATACCACCAGTGCTGCAGCCGGTCGAAATACAGATACACAACCGGCGTGGTGTAGAGTGTCAGCAACTGACTCACCGCCAGGCCGCCTATGATGGTGATTCCGAGCGGGCGGCGCAATTCCGATCCAACGCCGCCACCGACAGCCAGCGGCAAAGCGCCCAGCATGGCGGCCATAGTCGTCATCAGGATCGGGCGGAAGCGCAACAGGCATGCCTCGAAGATGGAGTCCCGCGAATTCTTGCCTTCGATGCGCTCCGCCTGCAGGGCGAAATCGATCATCATAATGGCGTTCTTTTTGACGATGCCGATCAGCAGGATGATGCCGATCATGGCGATGATACTCAGATCGGTGTGCGTGAGCATGAGAGCCAGGAGCGCGCCGACGCCGGCCGAAGGCAGCGTCGACAGAATCGTGATGGGATGGACGTAGCTCTCGTACAGAATTCCGAGCACGATATAGACCGCCAGGAGCGCCGCCGTGATCAGGATGGGCTCGTTGCCGAGCGACTCCTGATAAGCTTGCGCCGTTCCGGCAAACTTGGTTTGAATGGAGGCCGGTAAGCCAACTTTGCCGCCCGCCTCATCAATCGCATCGACGGCGTCTCCCAGCGCCACGCCCGGCTGCAGGTTGAAGGAGATAGTGACGGACGGAAAGAGGCTCTGGTGCGTCACGGCCAGGGGCGCCGTGGTCGGGGTATAACTGGCCAGAGCGCTCAGAGGAACCTCCTGGCCTTGCGGCGACATGATGTATATTTCGCGCAGCGTCTCGGGGTTCTGCCAGAACTGCGGCGCTGCTTCCATGACCACGTGGTATTGATTTAACGACGTGTACATGGTGGATACCTGGCGCTGGCCGAAGGCATCGTACAGAGTGTTGTCGAGCAGTTGCGAAGAGATGCCGAATCTCGCCGCCGTCTTGCGGTCGTACACCAACATGGACTGCAGTCCGCGGTTCTGCTGGTCGCTGTTCACGTCGGCAATGATGGGTATGGTGCGCAGCTCGGCGAGCATTTTGGGCGCATAGGTCACCAGATCCTGCAGGTTGTCGCCCTGCAAGGTGTATTGATAGAGGGCCGCGCTCGATCGTCCGCCCACGCGCAGATCCTGCGATGCTTGGAGGTACAGCGTGGCGCCCGGTATGCGGGCGAGTTGCGGCCGCAGGCGCGCGATCACATAGTCGACGGTGATTTTGCGCTCCTGCAGCGGCTTGAGCGAAATGAACATGCGCGCCGTGTTGGCCGCGCCTCCGCTCGGCCCGCCTCCGCCGCCCGTGAATCCGTTCACCGTATCGACGGCCGGATCTTTGTCGACGATGTCAACCATCTGACGCAGAATCCGGTCCATGGCCTGAAAGGAAGTGTCCTGGTCGCCCTGAATAGCGCCCATCATGCGTCCGTTATCCTGCGATGGAAAAAAGCCCTTGGGCACACGCACGAACAGGTAAACATTCAGCGCGACCGTGCCGATCAGGATAGCGAGCGTGACGGGCGCGAAGTCCAGCGCTTTGGTGAGCGTGGTTCCGTAGGTGTTGATGATCCAGGTAAAAAACCGCTCGCTGGTCCGGTACAGCCAGCCATGTTCCCCGTGTTCTCGTAACAGGTGCGCGCACATCATCGGCGTAGTGGTGAGCGATACCACCAGCGAAACGGCTATGGCGATGGAAAGGGTAATGGCGAACTCGCGGAAGAGGCGGCCCACGATGCCGCCCATCAGCAGCAACGGAATGAACACCGCAATCAGCGACAAACTCATGGAAAGCACGGTAAACCCGATCTCCCGTGCGCCTTTCAGGGCCGCCTGGAACGCAGTCATGCCCTGCTCCAGATAGCGCGTAATGTTCTCGATCACCACGATGGCATCGTCTACCACGAAGCCGGTCGAGATGGTCAGCGCCATCAGCGAGAGATTGTCGATGCTGAAGTGCAGCAGATACATCGCGCCGAAGGTTCCGATCAGCGAAACTGGAACGGCCACGCTGGGGATGAAGGTCGTGCGTACGTTCCTGAGGAAGAAGAAGACTACCAACACCACCAGCACTACCGAGATCATCAGCGTCCATTCCACGTCGTGTACCGAGGCGCGTATGGTGATGGTCTGATCCATGGCCACCTGCACATGGATGGATTGCCTAATGGACGCTTCCAACTGCGGTAGCATGGCGCGGATGCGGTCCACCGTATCGATGATATTCGCGCCGGGCTGCCGGAAGATGATCACCAGAACCGAGGGCGAGCCATTGGCGTAACCCGAATTCCGAAGGTCTTCGACCGAATCCACCGCTTGCCCGACATCGGAGATACGGACCGCCGATCCATTGTGGTAAGTCACGATCAAGGGCTGGTAGTCGACCGCCTTGAAGATCTGATCGTTGGCGCCCACTTCCCACACGCGATTCTTGTCGGAGAAGTGTCCTTTGGGCGTGTTGGAATTGGCGGCGGTCAGGACGCCGCGAACCTGTTCGAGGCCGATGCCATATTTGTTCAGCACCGTCGGATTCAGCTCCACGCGAACACCCGGCAGCGCGCTGCCACCCACGATCACCTGTCCGACGCCGCTCACTTGGGCGAGCTTCTGCGCCATGATCGACGACGCGTCGTCGTACATCTGCGCCTTGGTCAGAATCGGCGAGGTCAGCGCCAGCAACATGATCGGCGAATCCGCGGGATTTACCTTCCGGTACGAAGGATTACTAGGAAGATTGGCCGGCAAATATCCCCGGGCGGCGTTGATGGCTGCCTGCACGTCGCGCGCGGCCGCGTCGATGTTCCGGTTCAGATCGAATTGCAAGGTAATGCTGGTGGATCCCAGGCTCGACGACGAAGTCATCTCCGTGACCGAAGCGATGCGGCCGAACTGACGCTCGAGCGGCGTGGCCACCGAGGACGCCATGGTCTCGGGACTGGCGCCCGGCAACTGCGCTCCCACGGAGATAGTCGGAAAATCCACCTGGGGCAGAGGCGATACCGGCAGAAACCGGAAAGCGGCGCAGCCGGCCAAAGCGATGGCAATGGTCAGCAGCGTAGTAGCCACCGGTCTGCGGATAAATAGTTCGGAGAGGCTCATGGCGTTACTGTGCCGGCGCCGGCGCCGCGCCGGGGACGACCTCCCGCGCTTCCTGGTGGGAGAAGCGACGCGCCAGCCGATCGAACCAAAGATAAATCACCGGCGTGGTGTAAAGTGTCAGCGCCTGGCTGAAGATGAGTCCGCCGATCATGGTAATACCCAAAGGCCGGCGCAGCTCAGAACCGGTGCCGCCCCCGAACGCCAGCGGCACAGCGGCCAGCAGCGCCGCCATGGTGGTCATCAGGATGGGCCGGAAGCGCAGCAGGCACGCCTGATAAATCGCGTCCTCGGGCTGCTTGCCCTCGTTGCGCTCCGCATGCAAGGCGAAATCGATCATCATGATGCCGTTCTTCTTGACGATACCGATCAGCAGGATGATGCCGATCAACGAGATCACGCTGAAATCCTGGCCGAACAGCGAGAGCGACAGCAGCGCCCCGACACCCGCCGAAGGCAGCGTGGAAAGAATGGTGATGGGATGAATGTAGCTCTCGTACAACACACCCAGGACAATGTAGACCGTCACCAGCGCCGCTAGAATCAAGACCGGCTCGTTGGAGAGCGATATCTCGAAGGCTTGCGCAGTGCCCTGAAACGAGGCCTGCACGCTGGCCGGCAGGTGCATCTCGTCCTTCACTTTATTCACCGCGTTGACGGCATCGCCCAGAGATGCATCCGGCGGCAGGTTGAAGGAGAGCGTGATGACCGGAAACTGGCCCTGATGGTTTACTGTAATCGGCGCGCTGCTCATCTGCAAGTGCGTGAAGGCGCTGAGCGGCACCTGGCCTCCATTGGGAAAGGCAGTCGAGGACGCCGACGCGGAGCCGAACGCGGTGCTGGAAGCGGTCGTCGGATTATTCGCGGCGATCGAGCCGGAGCTGCTCGCCACAGAGGCCCCCGCCCCGCTCTGGGGACCAAACGTTTGCGTGGCCGAAGATCCGCCCGAAACCAGGCCGGTGCTTCCGGTGGTAGCGCCCATGCCCGTACGAATGTAGAGGTCGCGCAGGCTCAGCGGATCTTTCTCGAAGCCGGGCGCCACTTCGAGCACCACGTGATATTGATTCAACTGCGTGAAGATGGTGGACACCTGCCGCTGCCCATAAGCGTCGTACAAGGTCTGATCGATTTCGGAGGGCGTGATGCCCAGGCGGTAGGCGGTCGCCCGATCGAAGACCACGGTGGCGCGCAGTCCGCCCACCTGCTGATCGCTGGCTACGTCGCGCAATTCGCCGATCTGCTTTAGCTTTTCGAGCATCTGCGGCGCAATGGTATTCAGCTCATCGGCGTTGGCATCCTCGAGGGTGTACTGGAACTGGGTGCGGCTCACGCGGTCTTCCACGGTGAGGTCCTGAATCGGCTGCATGTACAAAGTAATGCCGGCCACGGCGGCCAGCTCGGGCTGCAGCCGCCGGATCACATCGGTGGCGCTGATCTTGCGATCGTCGAGCGGCTTCAGGTTAATCTGAATGCGACCGCTGTTCAGCGTGGTATTGGTTCCATCGATGCCGATGAACGACGAGAGACTTTCTACGGCAGGATCTTTCAGGATGATCGCCGCGAGCGCCTGCTGTTCGCCGGACATCTCCTGGAAAGAAACGGTCTGCGCAGCTTCGGAGATCCCCTGTATCACGCCGGTGTCCTGAATAGGAAAGAAGCCTTTAGGAATCCGGATGAACAGAAAAATGGTCACCGCCAGGGTGGCCGCCGCTACCAGGAGGGTGATGGTCTGGAAGCCCAGGACAAACCGCAGTGTCCGGCCATAGAAAGCAATAATCGCATTGAAAGCCCGCTCAGACGCCTGGAAGAGGCGCCCTTGATTTTGCTCCGGCGTGTGTTTGAGAAGCTTGGAGGCCATCATCGGCGTCAGGGTAAGCGAGACGAAGGCGGAGACCAGAATGGTGACGCTCAGCGTGACCGCGAATTCCCGAAACAACCGGCCCACGATATCGCCCATGAACAGCAGGGGGATCAGCACCGCGATCAGCGAGATGGTTAGCGAGATGATGGTGAACCCGATCTGCGCGGAGCCCTGCAGCGCCGCCTTCATAGGGGTTTCGCCCTCCTCGATGTAGCGCGCAATGTTCTCGATCATCACGATGGCGTCGTCCACCACAAAGCCGGTGGCGATGGTTAGCGCCATCAACGTCAGATTGTTCAAGCTGTAGCCCAGCAGATACATCACGCCCAGGGTGCCCACCAGCGAGAGCGGCACGGCCACGCTGGGAATGATGGTCGCGGCGACATTGCGCAGAAACAGAAACATGACCAATACCACCAGCACCACCGTCAGCCCTAACTCGAACTGTACGTCCGCCACGGAGGCCCGAATGGTGTTGGTCATATCGGTCAGGATAGAGACCTGAATGGATTTGGGAAGGTTAGCGGTCAACTGCGGCAAGAGCAGCTTGATGCGATCGACCACCGAAATGATGTTGGCGCCGGGCTGCCGCTGAATGTTGACGATCACCGCCGGAACGTTGTTCATCCAGGCTGCCTGCCGCACATTTTCGGTATCGTCGACGACGGTGGCCACATCGGTCAACTTGATGGGAGCGTTGTTGCGGTAGGCGATGATCAGCGGCTTATAGTCGTCACTCGAAAGCAACTGGTCGTTGGCGCCGATCTGGTAGGCCTGATGCAGGCCGTCGAAATTCCCCTTGGCCTGGTTGACGTTGGCCGCTACCAGTGCGGTGCGGACATCCTCCAGGTTCAAGCCGTAGGAAGCCAGGACCGTAGGATTGGCGCGTATACGGACGGCCGGCTTCTGGCCTCCGCTGATGCTCACCAGGCCGACTCCCGGCAACTGCGACATCTTGGGGGCCAGGCGCGTATCGGCAGCATCCTCGACCTGCGGGAGCGGCAGGGCGTTGGAGGTGAGCGCCAGAGTCAGAATGGGCGCATCCGCCGGATTGGTCTTGCTGTAGATCGGCGGAGTCGGCAGATCCGCGGGCAGATAGGTTCCCGACGCATTGATGGACTGCTGCACTTCCTGCTCGGCGACGTCGATATTGAGGCTGAGGCTGAATTGAAGGGTGATGACCGAGCTGCCGTCGGAGCTTGTAGAGGTCATCTGCTGCAACCCGGGCACCTGCCCAAACTGACGTTCGAGCGGCGCGGTCACCGACGACGCCATCACGTCCGGACTCGCGCCGGGATAAAATGTGGCGACCTGGATGGTCGGATAATCCACTTCCGGCAGAGCGGAAATGGGCAACTGCTTATAGGACACTATACCGGTCAACAGAATCGCCACCATCAGCAGAGAGGTGGCGATTGGCCGGAGAATAAATATCCGGGAGGGGCTCATCTAGCTGCTCTTGTTGATGGGCTTGCCGGCCGGCGGCTGGGAGCCCGGCGCTCCTGTACCCTTACCCGCGGGCTTGGCGGGCGTGGTTCCGGTCAGGCTCTGGAAATGGACGGCAACCTTGGTCCCTTCCTGCAGCTTATCCACGCCGGTCATGACAATGACGTCGCCGGGTTGCAGGCCCGCAGTCACCTCGGAGTCGTCGCCTTCCGTGGTGCCGACCGTTATCTGACGGACGGTTACCGATTTATCGGGCTTCACGAAAAAGACATAAGTCGACTGAGAATTGCGCTGGATGGTAGCCGTGGGGATCAGAGTTACGCCCTGCTTGAGCTGCACCAGCAATCGCACGTTTACAAACTGATTCGGGAATAGCGCGTTCTTCTTGTTGTCGAACGTGGCTCTGAGTTTCAGAGTACCGGTGGTCTGATCGATTTGATTATCCAGCGTGGTAAGCACGCCGGTCGCCAGCTTTACGTTGGAAGCGCGATCAAAGGCGTCGGTCTGCAGGTGCTGTCCGCCATGCAATCTCTGTTGCACCGTCGGAAGTTGATCTTCAGCGAGGGTGAAGATCACACTGATCGGGTCGATCTGGGTGATGACCAGCAGGCCATTGCTGTCGGTGGTCTGCACGATGTTGCCCGGGTCCATCAGGCGCAGACCGATGCGTCCGCTGATCGGCGCGGTGATATGGGAATAAGTGATGTTGAGCTTGGCGCTATCGATCATGCCCTGGTCGGTCTTGACAATGCCTTCGTCCTGCGTGACCAGCGCCTGCTGCGTGGCGAGCTGTTGTTCCGGAACGGCGTTCTCCGACAGCAATGTCTGGTAACGCTTCAGATCGATCTTGGCGTTTTCGAGCAATGCCTGATCCCGCACCAGTTGTCCTTCGGCTTGCTCCAACGCGACCTGGAACGGCCGCGGGTCGATGTCGATCAGCGGGTCTCCCTTTTGAACGAGGTCGCCCTCTTTGTAACGGACGGCGATCAACTGCCCGCTCACCACGCTCTTCACCGTCACGGTGTAAATCGGGGTGACCGCGCCCAGGCCGGTGTAATAGACAGGAATGTTGCCCTTACGGGCTTTCGCCGCAACCACCGGTATAGCGCCGGCGCCTTTCTTCCGGGCGGCCGCCGCGTCAGTGGAGCTGCCGCCGGCGGTACTGCCAGACTTCTTCGGCCAGAAAATATAGACGCCCACGGCCGCCGCGACCAGAAGCAACAACCAGATCCAGAGGCGCGATCGGCGTTTCGGAGGCTTATTCTGGACGGGACGGGGCGGATAGGTTGGGTGGTCGGGCCGCGTCGTCGGAGGAGCGGACTGCTCCAGCGCGGAAGGCGATTCCTGGTTCATATTTCTTCAGTATAAGATGCTGAAAACACGTATAGAAGTTACACGGTGGACTGAATAGTTCAGAACCTGACACCGAAACGCTTGCGCAAAGCCAGCATCGTTAATAAGCTAACGCCGCAAAACCACACCAGCCAGGCAACGCTCCAGCCGAAAACATCGATCGTGGCAGATGGATAGGATATGGAGATCCAGCGGATTCCGGCGCGGGGCAGCCGCGCTTCGGCGGGATAGCGCAACCACTCGAGCAGCGAAGCGACCCGGCGCGAGGAAAGATAGCATAGGCCCGAGCCCGTCTGCACGCTTTTGCTGAGGGCGCCGCGCGGCACGTGCAGTAACACGCTTCCTGATTCCGCGGAAAGCGCACGCACCCGCCAGCATGCCTGGCGCCGATCCGGCACCCGCACAGCCGGAGTCTCGACCATCACGTTCTGCCCGGCGAGCGAAGGCGCGAGCGCGTGCAAATCGGCGCCGGGTTCGAATTGAGCGGTGACCATCGCCGATTCACCCGCCGCGAGCGGGCGACTCCCGTATATTGCTGCGAGCTGCATCAGCAATATGGCGATCGGAATAAAAATGACCAGGCTCGGACCGAGCATCAACCGCAAATAGCGGGCGTTCCACAAAAGCAGTTGTCTCTGCGCGCGGAAGATCAGCGCAGGCTCATCGGCGAAGAGGCGGAACGCGTACAGATTGGCGCGTATTTTGCGCTTCGCCAGGTCGATGCGTTCGCTATCCGAGAGCCGCCCGAATACCCATAACGTGGCGATGCCGCTCGCTATGGCAATCGCGGTCAGGCTCGAGGTATGCGCGGCCGAGAGCATCAGTCGATATAGCCCAGCCCTTTCAGTTTGCGTACAATCTCTTCGTCGGACTGCGCGTCATCGAGCTTGGCGACCTCTCGCTCGAGCACGTGCACGACGAATTCCTCGGGCGAGCTATATCCTCCCGCCGCCGCTACCTTCTTGACCTTCGTCCAAAGATCTTTCTTTATTTTGATATTGGTTCCCAACATGATTCGCGGTCTTATCTCACCATAAGCGGCTTGCCGTCCATCCATGCCGGCACCGGTAAGCCGAAAAGCTCGAGTGCGGTGGGCGCGAGGTCTTCGATTCCGGGATCGGCAGCATCGAACTTACGATTGGAAAACAGCACTCCCGGCACCAGCGCCGGATCGACGCAGTGGTCGCCGCTCCAGGCCTTCGGGTTGTTTTCCAGAATCTGCGCGGAGACTTTGCCGACGGCTCCGTCCCACGAGGCGCGGTAGCCTTCGTTGTAGCCGACCATGAAGTCCGGGGCATGGTCGAGATACGGCCCATGATAGAGCAAGCGAGTCGCGTAGACAGCGCGGATGGGCGCCGCGCCGTCGCTGTCGCGCAGCGCGCTCAGCTTATCGATAATCTCGCGCTCGAGCTGCTCGGCCTCGGGTCCGCGCGCGACAATGCCTTGCGCCTCGCGACCCTCTACGTTCAGATAAAAGCCGCCCAGCCCCAAGGCGTAAGCCCGCGTGCGGCTCCAGTCCACTCCTTCGAAGTACGCTCCACCCTCCCGCGCGCCATTGTGCAGATGCAAGTAACCGTTGTCGGACAGCCATGCGTTGATATTGACCCCACGGCGGAACGCGCAGAAGCCGTGATCGGAAAGCACGAACAGCGCCGTATCACGATCTACGAAAGGCCGGATTTTGCCCACCAGATCGTCCATCCGGCAATACATCTCCTCGATGGTCCGCGCATGCCCGTCTGCGGTGCCCACGCGGCGGTAGAACATGTGCTGGATGCGATCGCTGGTATCGAAAACACAGGCCACCACGCCGCGGCGCGTGCTCTCGAGGGTTTCGAGAAACATGGCCTCGCGTTCCGCGTAAATGTCATAAGCCTGGCGCAGGAACGCATCTTCGTCGATGGCGCCCTCGTTGAGCGCCCAGGTGTCTTCGGCCATTCCTAAGGTGGCGAAGGTGCCCAGCAGTCCGGCCAGGTACGACGCATAGTAGGAAGGATGGCTGATGGGAAGCGCGGGCCGCTCCGGATCGATATTGATCGGCGACATATAGATGCTAAACTCCGGCTCGGTTTCCGTCAGCAGGAAACGCGCCATGCCGGCGGCCTTGGTCCCGATTGCCGTGCGGAAGCTCAGCGGTTGCCAGCCGGTGTACTCGCCGGGCTCGAGGCGGCAGCGGCGCCCTTGCGCGTGGAGCTCGGCCGCGCCATGATCGACAGTCACGCGGAACGGGATGCGTAGCACCGGATGGCCCTCGATAAAGGTGTCCTGAGGTCCCTCGATCTCGCCCGCGAAGCCGCCCGCCACTCGATGCAAGGGATACCGGCTGCCGTTCTCATAGATGGCCGTTTCGACGCGCGTGGTGAACTGCGAGAAGCTGCCTTGCGTGCCCTTCAGGTCAGGCGTGCACATAGCCGAAAGCAGCCGGCCATTGAACTTCTCCGGCGGAAAAGTGATGGGCACGCGCAGAATCGTCGATCCGATGCCCTGCTTTCCCAGGATCTTCCAGAAGGGCTGGCTCTTCTGGCGCAGCTCGATGGGTGGCCGCGTCAGCGGAATGCGCAGCCGGCCGATGCGCAGCACGCGCTCCGCTTTTCCGACGCGCGCCGAAGAAAGCTCCGGCAGGTATGACTTCAAACTCCGATCGAGAAAATCGAAAATATTATGTTTGCCCGGACCGACCCCCGTGGCGAAGGTCGACCAGGCTACCGGCGACAGCGCCGGACAGGTGGTACGCAAGCGGCGATAACCACCTTCGGCCGCAAGGGCAGCGAGATTCGGCAGCTTTCCTTCGGCCATCAGCCGCTCCGTCAACCGCGCATCCAGGCCATCGAGCCCCAAAAAAATAATTTTGCGCACACGCGCGTGCCGGAAGCCCTGGCGGCGGCCGGCCGCCCGCCAGGCCATACGAAACGGCCAAAGCAGCAACGACAGCAGGCTCAGGAAAAATCCAGCCACCAGCGTCAGGAACGAGCCCAGGAAGGCGAATCCGGCTCCGGGACCTATGTAGGCTGACTGGGTTGAGTGCGGGTACAGCCACGCCGAGGCCAGCGCAAGGAGCATCAGCGCGAGACCGGCTGCTGTGCGCATCGAACGCGGGCGTCTGATCCGGCTCATGACTTCGTCCCGGTGATCAGCCGCGCGCCGCGATTGCGCGTGATGTAGTCGTACATCCACTCGACCAGCACCAGCAGGCGGTTATCGAATTCGACCAGATACATCAGATGCACGAACAGCCAGACGATCCAGGCGAAAAAGCCGGAAATGTGCACGCGGCCGAACTCCGCGACGGCCTGGTTGCGCCCGATGGTCGCCAGGTTGCCCTTATCGAAGTAATGGAACGGCGGCACGGGCTTGCCGCGCAGGCGATCCTCGATGGCGCGCGCTACGTAACGGCCTTCCGACATGGCTACCGGCGCGAGCCCGGGCAGCGGCTGGCCGGTCTGATGGCTGAAGCTGGCCAGATCGCCGATCACAAAGATTTCGGGATGTCCGGGTACCGTGAGATCGGGCTCGACGAGCACCCGGCCACCGCGATCGAGCGAAGCGCCTGTACGTTCCGCGAGCGTTTTGCCCAGGCTCGAGGCCTCCACCCCGGCGGCCCACAGCAGGGTCCTCGCGGCGATGCGCTCATAGCGATCGCCCTTGCGCACGGTCACGCCTCCGCTGTCCAGATCGACAACGGTTGCGCCGGTATGCGTCTCGACACCCAGGTGCGCGAGTGCGCGCCCGGCTTTGCCTGAAAGATCCGGCGGAAAGGTGGGCAGCAGGCGCCGCGAGCCTTCCATCAGCAGGATCCTGGCATTCGCCGGATTGATGCTGCGGAAATCGTGGCGCAGCGTATCCCTGGCGATTTCTCCCAGGGCACCGGCCAGCTCTACGCCCGTGGGACCTCCTCCCACAATGACGAACGTCAGCCAGGCGGCGCGCGCTTCGGCATCCGGCTCGCGCTCGGCCGATTCAAACGCCAGCAGGATGCGGCTGCGAATCTCGGTGGCGTCTTCGATGCTCTTCAGGCCGGGCGCGAGCGCGGCCCACTGGTCGTGGCCGAAGTAATTGTAATGGGAGCCGGCGGCCAGCACCAGCGTGTCGTAGGAGGCTTCGCCCACATCCAGGCGCAGCACCCGCCCGGCGACATCGATATCATGCACCTCGGCCAGTTCGACGCGCGTATTGCGCTGCCGGCTCAGCACGTGGCGGACGGGCGAAGCAATCTCGCCTGGTGAAAGCCCGCCGGTGGCCACCTGATAGAGTAGCGGCTGAAACAGATGGAAGTTGCGGCGGTCGATCACGGTCAGCGCGACCGGTGCGTGTTTCAGGGCTTTAGCGGCGTACAAACCGCCGAAGCCCGCGCCCACAATCACGACTCTATGCGGCGCGCCCATGCTCAATGAGCGTGAATCCTGGCCTGCTGCTGGGTGACCTGCCGCAACAGAATGAATGCCGAAACGTTCTCGGAGGTAAGCAGGCCGACCAGCCGCTCGCCGTCCATTACCAGGGCGCAGGCACGTGGGCCGGACAGATCGGGTAGCACCTCGGAGAGCGGCGCATCCGGCGGGACCCTGTGCGGATTGCGATCCATGGCGGAAGCTACGTACCCATCCGGACCTTCGGTAAGCATGGCGCGGACCAGTGCGGCACGCGTCAACAGTCCGAGCACGGCATCGCCATGCATCACCGGGAAATCGTGCTGCGAGGTGGCCAGCAGCAGATTACCGGCATCGCGTATACTCTGGCCGTGCGACAGCGTACGGAAATCGCTGATCATGGCGGCGCGCACGGGTACGCCCGCCGTCAGCAATCGTCCGCGCACGGCGGCGCCTTCCTGCGAGGCGCCAATATAAATAAACATGGCGATGAACACCAGCATGAAATTCGACGACAGCAGGCCGAACAAGCCTACCAAAGCGGCCAGCAACTGCCCGGCGCCTGCGGCGATGCGGGTGGCCTCTTCTTCGGGCTTGAAGCGCGCCAGCAGTGCGCGCAGCACGCGGCCGCCATCCATGGGATAGGCGGGCAGAAGGTTGAAGATGAATAACAGGAAATTGCCCGCGGCGATACGCTCCACAAGATTGGCATCGCTCGGATCGCGCAGCAGTTGGATTGGCACGAACTGGCGCCGGGCGAGTAACCAGGCAAGCAGGCCGGCGGCGAGCAACGCGTTGACCAGCGGTCCGCTGAGGGCGATCCAGAATTCCTCGCGCGGTTTGGGGGCGCGCTCCGGCCGGGAGACGCCGCCGATCGGGAACATGACGATTTCGACTGTCCGGATTCCATAGCGCCGGGCCACCAGAGTGTGGCCGATCTCATGCAGCAGCACCGAGCCGAACAACGCCAGAATGTAAGCCACTGTGGTCACCCCCGACTGCTCTCCGCCCACGCCGATGAAGACCAGAAAAATCAGCAGCAGAACAAAGGTGAAGTGCAGTCGCACCGGCACGCCAAATATACGGAACATTCCGATGGTGCCTGACATGGGCGCCGGTTTAGGCTTGTTCTCGGACATCGACGTGTCGGGCATGGCCGTAGAGCCGCGCGCGCTCAGACACGTGGCCTAACAATCTTATCATCCGGCTGAGTGGGCGATATGATGTTCTCTGGAGAACAAAACCATGGCGGGAACTACGCGCGCGATCGTTAGCATGCGTCTGGTCATCGGACTGAGTCTGCTGAGCCCTTTCTTTTGCGCCGGCCAGCCGCTGCCCGCGCTCGATGCGCGGCGCAAAGCGCTCGACGACCTGCTGGCCGAGCAGTGGGAATATACCATGCGCACACAGCCCATCTTCGCCACCATAGTGGGCGACAAGCGAAGGAACGATCAACTCGGTGATCTCTCCGAAGAAGCGGTCGAGAAGGATCTGCAGGAAGCCGGCAAGTTCCTGGTTCGCTTCAAGGCCATCGATACCACCGGTTTTCCCGATCAGGAAGTGCTGAACAAAGAGTTGATGGTTCGAGATCTGGAGATGCAACTGGAGGGCGCGCGTTTCAAGTCGTGGGAAATGCCGGTTTCGCAGATGAGCGGCGTACATATCTGGCTGCCTGAGCTGGTCACCTTCATGTCTTTCGACACGGTGAAGGATTATAGCGACTACATTTCACGCCTGAGACAGACGCCGCGCGCCATGGAGGACACCATCGCGCTCATGCGCAAAGGGATGAAAGACGGGCTGATGCCGCCGCGCTTCCTGCTGGATAAAGTCGCGGAGCAGGCCAACACCATCGCGGCCCAGGCGCCTGAAAAAACTCCATTCGCGCAACCATTCAATAAGTTCCCGAAGAGCTTTTCCGATGATGACCAGCGGCGCTTGCGCGAGCAGGGCCTTGCCGCCATTCGAGAGGCCGTTCTGCCGGCCTACGCCCGCTTCGCTCCGTTCGTGCGCAACGAATATGCTCCCAAGGGCCGTACTGAACCCGGCGAGTGGTCTCTTCCGGACGGGGATGCACGGTATGCCCTGGACGTAAAGCAGAGCACCACCACCAATCTAACGCCGCAGGAGATTCACGAGATCGGGCTGGCGCAGGTAGCGGAGATCGAGGCGCGTATGCTCGGCGTGGCCAAGCAGTTCGGCTACCAGAGCCTCGCGGATTTCAACGCGGCCATCGCCAAAGATCCGAAGCTGCACGGCCACTCGCGCGAGGAGTTTCTGGACCTGACCCGCAAGTACATCGATCAGATGTATCCCAAGCTACCGGAAATGTTCGGCCGCCTGCCAAAGGGAAAAGTGGAGGTGAAGGCGGTGGACGAGTTTGAAGAAAAGGAGGCCTCCACCCACTACGACCAGGGAACGCCCGACGGTTCCAGGCCCGCCCGCGTCATGGTGGTGACGGGTGACTTCCAAAACCGGCTTCTGCTGGACGTCGAGACTACCGCCTACCATGAGGGCGTACCTGGGCACCACCTGCAGATTGCCATCGCGCAGGAACTTCCCAACCTGCCGCCCTTCCGCCAGCATGAATCCTACAACGCCTACACCGAGGGTTGGGCGCTTTACGCGGAACGCCTGGCAAAGGAGTCTGGATGCTTCCAGGATCCTTACAGTTATTACGGCCACCTGCAGGACGACATGCTCCGCGCGGTCCGGCTGGTGGTGGATACCGGCTTTCACTACAAGCGATGGACCCGCCAGCAAGTGGTCGACTTTTTTCATCAACACTCCGGGCTCGATGAGCCCATGGTGCAGCCCGAGACCGACCGTTACATGGTATGGCCGGGCCAGGCTTTGGGCTACAAGATCGGCCAGCTTGAGATACTGAAGCTCCGCCAATACGCCAAGGATGAGCTTAAGGATGCCTTCCGGCTCGCCGCGTTCCACGATGAGGTGTTGGGCGGGGGTGCACTGCCTCTGGACGTGCTCAGCCGCCGCATTCACGCATGGGTCGCGGCGCAGCAGAAGCCGGCCGGCGCGGGTGCTGCCGCGAGCGCCGCTCGAAACTAATCGCGAGTGAATTTCACTATCGGGTGGGCCAGTATGGCCGAAAGGAAGATTGACTATGAAGACCAATCGCAAACGAAACGTTCCGGCGCAACTCGCGATGCTGGCGTGCTGCGCGTTCACCGCTGTCTCGCCGCTCGCCGCGGCAGAGAACTTCCTGTACATTGATTCGACGGCGACTTCGTCGTACACCACTTTCGTGGGTGCGACACCGATTCCGGGTCTGGAGTTGAATCTTCCGGCCGCCACCGCCGCCTACAACACCGCCGTGGTCACGCTGAACATGCCTAATCTTTACCTGAGTCAACCGACCTCGAAGACCACTCCTATGAGCGCGGGGTTGCAGGTAGTGGCGCCGTTCTCCCCCAGTGGCTTGATCTCGGCTTCCGGAAGCATCGGGTGCGATACGGGCGGCATTGCCACCTCCGCCAAGAAGCCGATCACGATCGTCGTCGCGGTTCCACTTGGCAGTGTCAGTCAACTGGTCGAGGCTGAGTGGTCGAGCCTAGGCGGAACGGTCACCACCGATACGTTTGCCTCCCTGTCGGCTATTCTGGTGAGGCAATAGCTACTTGAGAGTACCCTTTTCCTTCGCCACGCTTAGCAGCGTCGGATAAAACTGCACGAAGGTATTATCGACCGCTCCATTCTTGGCATGGCAGGAATAGCAACTGGCGGTGGTGGGGATCTTCTTACCGGAAGTCCCCTTCCCCAGCCCGAAGAAAGCCCACTTGCCCGCGAAGCGGCTCTCGTCTTTGACTTCGGCCTCGATACCCAACAGCTCGCCCTGGAAATGGCCGGACGTATTGATGGAACCTTTCGACTGCGCGGAGCGAACCTCGAGCAGCAGCATGGTCTTATCCGGCCAGCGGCCCTTTTCGACGAAAGACCGATAGGCAGCCGGCGCGACAAACACGTTATCGAAAGGCGGATTTTCGTCGCCGGCCATCGCCATGGGGCCGTAATTCATTCCTAATCCGGAGCTGAGAAAGATCCACTCGCGATAGTTGGCGGGAAGCAACAACTCTCCGGCGGCGTTGTATTGCGGCTCGCCATCGCGGGCGGGCTGACTCGCCCCAGCGAGCGCCGCGGCAAGGCACAATCCGGCGGCCGCGGCCATCGACAGTTGAATACGTTTCATGGTTGGTCCTTAGCGCCAGCGGAACAGGCGCAGAGCAAGCGGAAAGCACAGCAACATCCAGCCACCGAGCACGGCCAGTTCCGGGGAGACCTGCGCAAGGCTTGCGCCCTGCAGCATGTTGGCGCGCAAAGCATCGATCGCCGCGGTCAGCGGCAGCGCCTTGATTACCGGCTGCAGCGCGTCCGGGAAACGCTGCGCGGAAAAGAACACGCCCGATACGATCCACATCGGCATCATCACCAGATTCATGAGGCCCGAGGCTGCCTCAATGGTTTGTACGCGCGAAGAGATCAACAAGCCTAAAGAGCCAAAAGAAAGCGACGTCACGATACACAGCAGCGCCAGCTCAGGCAGCGACCCGCGCATCGGAACCTTGAAAATAAAAGCGCCGAACCCTACCAGGACGCTTACTTCAATCACCAGCATGAGCAGCCGCGAGAATAGAAAGGCGAGCAGGTAGTAGGGCTTCGGCATGGGCGTCGCCACCAGCCGTTTCATCAGCTTTCTGCGGCGCGCGTCCACGATGGCGAAACCCATACTCCAGATGGCGCTGCCCATGAGATTCATGCCCAGCAGGCCGGGAACCAGGAAATCGATATAACGGGAGCCGGGCTCGCGCATCAAACGGTCGGTGGAGGCCACCGGATCGGCGCGGCCCGCGGCGCGCTCGACGGCGCCGTCGGCCAGCATGCGCGCGGTGCGTCCCTCCGGGTTGGTATTGTCGTAGCGATAGACTACCGTGCCGTCCGGCCCCGGCATCGCCAGCAGGGCTACCTTGCCCGTACGCAAAGCTTCCTCCGCGGCCGGCACGGATAACTGTTTGACATCCAGCAGCTTCTCATTGCGCAGCGCGCTCTCGAGCTGCGGGGAGACCGTCGCAATTTTGAGCACCTCGGCGGGGCGGTTGCGGAAGGCCAGGCCCAGACCTCCGGCCAACAGAATGGGGAAGATAAACACCCAAAACAGAGCTTCCGGCTCGCGCCAAAACCCACGCAAATTGGTCAGCGTCAACTGTACCAGGGGATGGTCCGCGAAGGTGGTCTGGCGCGGCGATTTCGCCGTCGTATCGATAGGCCCGATGGTTGCCGTTACATCACTCATCGCGCAGATGCCGTCCCGTCAAAGTGACGAAGACGTCCTCCAGACTAGCGGAATGGGTACGCAGCTCGGTGAGCGGAAGACTCTGGCGGTCGAGTTCTTCGAGCAGCGCCGGCACGGCCCTGTGCAGCGCGGTCACCTGCATCAGCACATTGCCGTTTTCGGTGCGCACATCACGCACTCCTTCAAGCGCACGCAAAGGAGGAACCTCCAGCACCCGCGCGCCGCCGCCCGCGGAAAACTCCACCACGTGTTCGACTCCGATCGACGAAATCAATTCGCGCGGCGTACCGAGCGAGATGACTTTGCCATGATCCATGATGGCGACGCGATCGCACAACCGCTCGGCTTCATCCATATAATGTGTGGTCAGCAGTATGGTACGCCCGGCCAGTTTGAATTGTTCGATCAAATCCCACAATTGCCGGCGGGCCTGCGGATCGAGCCCGGTAGTCGGTTCGTCGAGAAAAAGAAACTCCGGATCGCCCACCAGCGCACAGGCCAGCGCCAGCCGTTGTTTCTGCCCGCCGGAGAGCGTGCCCACGCGCGCATGGCTCTTTTCTTCCAGTTGTACCAGCGCCAGCACCTCGGCCGCGGCGGGGCCGCGATGAAAGAAGCTGCGAAACAGGCGGATGGTTTCGAGGACGGTGAGCTTATCGCCAAGCTGGGTCTCCTGGAGCTGAATGCCGAGGCGCTGGCGTAGCGCGGCGGCGTGGGATTTCCAGCGCATCCCAAGCAGCTCCACATCTCCCGAGTCCGCGGCGGTCAGCCCTTCGCAGATCTCGATGGTGGTGGTCTTGCCGGCACCGTTGGGGCCCAATAAGCCAAAGCACTCGCCCACTCGCACTTCGAGTTCCAGGCCGTCCACGGCCACTACGTCTTTGTAGGCTTTGCGCAGGTTGCGTACGCGAAGCGCGAGCGGCGGAGACGTATGGGGCATCTTTTCAGTATCGCGTTGCCGGGCAGGCGCGGTCAAACGGAAAGCGCGGCAGGCGGAATGACCCGCCTGCCGCGCTTTGAGGAGCCGCCGAGGAACGACCCTACTGTAGTGCCACGGTGATCGTCTGGCTGGACACAGTGCCCACCTGTACAATCACCGGTACAGCTCCGGAAGCCAGGCCGCCCGGCAGCTTGGCGTTGATCTGCATCACGCCATCCACCAGACCCGGAGCGGGCCCGGCGTATTCCACCTGGGCGCTCTGCCCGCCGATGGTAACGGTCACCGGCAGCAACAGGGTGCCGTCCGCGTTCAGCGGGTTGAATGCGCCATCGATGGACGCCGGATTGGTCTCGCCGCCGCCGGTGCCGTACAGGACGATGATGCTGCCCTGCGCCGCCGGATTGGAGGTGCTGTTCACCGAGCTGTCCTGGTTGAGAATGGCGCCTTCACCCTTGCCGGATCCGTCCGCAGTGAACAGTCCGGGTAAGGCAGGAACCACCGGCAGAGTAACGCTCGCCGACACTTCACCGTTGCTCACCACCTGCATCACCGTGCTGGTCTTGCCCACCAGCTCGAACGGCGCCAGGGCGTTGACCTGGGCGTCGGAAACGTAGAGCAGCGGTACAGCGGTGCCATCGAACAGCACCTGCGTGCCGCCCAGCATGGTGGCTACGGTCTCGCCGGTCGGCGGAGTGACGAAGGGAACTCCGGTCACCGGTCCGAGGCTATTGCCGAAGATGGATACCCACAGGCCAGGCGCCACAGTCCCGGCCACACCGCTCGCGGCGTTCTGCACCGCGCTGATGGCCGGAGTTCCTGTGCCGGTGCCCGAGCCCACCTTGAAGGTGACCATGATCGTCACCGGGGTGCCCGAGCCACTTGTAGGTGTCAGGGTGATGCTGCCCAGGTAGGTCCCGGCCAGCAGTCCCGCCGGATTGGCGGAGATGGTGAGCGAAGCGGGCGTAGTTCCCGCCGCCGCCGTGACGCTCAGCCATTTGGCGTTCGAAGCAGCCGAGAACGCTACGGCCGAAATCGCGCCGACCGAAACAGTTTGCGCGGGCGGCGCCGGTCCGCCTACGGGCGAGGCGAAGGAAAGCTGCGCGGGCGTGGCCTGCAATTGCCCGGGGCCGGATACGGTCAACGTGACCGGGATCTGGACCGAGTTTGCCGCGCCGTACGCCGAGGCTGTGATGGTGCCGCTGTAGGTGCCGGCTCCGAGACCCGTGGGATTCGCGGTGACCAGCACGCTGTCTGGCGTGGTGCCGCGCGCCGGACTCACCGCCAGCCAGGCGCCCGGCGAGGTTATGGTAAAGCTCAGCGGTACGCCGCCGCTCGACAGCGCAATGCTCTGCGCAGCCGGTAACGTGCCGCCCGGCGTGTAGCCGAACACCAGCGTGGCGGGCGTAGCAGTCAGTTGCGGCAGCTGACCTATGGTCAGAGTGACTGGAACAACCAGCGAAGGTCCGGTGGATCCAAGCGCGTTCACGTAGATCTCGGCGCTATAGCTCCCCGGCGTAAGCAGGCTCAAAGAGACCGATACCTGGACCGTCGCGGGCGCGCTCGTAGCCGAGGTCACCCGGAGCCAGGATGCGGTGGTGGTGATGGCCCCTATGCCCAGCGTGGGAGCGGTTCCGGGCGCCGGACTGATGGTCAGGCTCTGCGCCGCGGGCGCTGTTCCGCCGGCTTGGAAGGCGAAGGACAACGAGACGGGATTGGCGATCAGGGTAGATCCCGCAACGGTCAACTGCACCGGAATGGTCTTGGTGCCTTGCGTCGATCCGGGGATGTTCACTGACAGTGTGGCGACATAGGTACCCGGATAGAGTCCGTTGGCTTTGGCGGTCAAGGTAAGATTACCCGGCGTGGTGCCGCTGGTTGGGGTAAAAGTAAGCCAGCTCGGCAGCGCGCCTACACCCGTAACGGTGTAGGGCAGGGCCGCGTTAGTGCTCACCGAAATGCCCAGCGTAGTAGATGCCGGAGCCGTGGTATTGAACACCGTGATGGTGGAAGTTCCGGTGATCACGATACTGGCCGGCGATGCCGGCGTAACCGTCAGCGTGACGTTGACTGTTTGAGAGTTAAATCCTGGCGCGGAGATGACCACCGAACCGGTATAGGTGCCCGCGGTAAGGCTCGCCGGAATGACGGAAATCATCAGGCTGGCCGGCGTAGAGCCGCTGGCGGGCGAAACCGCCAGCCACTTGCCGCCGGTCAAAGTCGAGGCCACCGCCGTGAAGGAGGCCACCGTGCCGTTGGAGGTGCTGATGGCGATACTTTGTATGGCCGGAGTGCTGGCGCCGATCGCATAGGAGAATGCGAGCGTTGCGGGCGTGGCCACGATAGAAGCCTGTACCGGCACGGTAAAGGTCACCGGAACTGTAAATGGAGAGTTCGCTGCGCCTGCGGCGGTGATGGTGATGGCGCTGGTATAGGTGCCCGGCGCCAGGCCGGAACTGTTCACCGAGACGGCCAGGGTGGCCGGCGTGGTGCCGCTGGCCGGTAGAATGCTGAGCCAGCTCGCGCCCGCAGCCGCCGTGAAGCTCAACGGGGTACTGGTGCTGGTGATCGCGAGGTTCTGCGCGGCCGGCGCTGTGCCGCCTACCTGATTGAAGGTCAGCGAACCAGGATTCACCGCGATGGCGGGCACAACCAAGGTCACCGGAACCGATAGAGGACTGTTGGAAGCGCCCGCGGCGGTAATGGTGATGGCGCTCGTATAGGTACCGGCTGCGAGGCCGGTAGTCTTGACCGAAACGGTCAGCGTGGTCAGCGTGTTCCCGTTGGTGGGCGTGACACTGAGCCAGCTCGCACCGGCCGCCGCGGTGAAGCTCAAGGCGGCATTGGTGCTGCCCACCGTGAGAGTCTGCGAGGCTATCGGGTAAGCGAAAGATAGTGAAGTCGGACCGACGGTGAGGGCATTGGAGCCCAGGGTCAAGGTGACCGGAACCGTCACGGATGGATTGAACGCGCCAGGCGCGGAAATCACGATCGAGCCGGTGTAAGTGCCGGCCGCCAGACCGGTGATATTCACCGAGGCGGTCAGGGTGGCGTTGGTGGTTCCGCCGGCCGGCGAGACACTCAGCCAGTTGCCGGTGGAAGTCGCGGCCGCGGTGAAGCTCAGGGCTCCGCCCGTGCTCGCCACCGAAATCGACTGCGAGGCCGGATTGGTGCCATTCACCTGGCCACCAAAAGTCAGCGAAAGCGGGCCCACCGAGAGCGTCGGCTGCCCGGCCACGATCAGCGTTACCGAGTAACTCAGCGGGCTGTTGGAAGCTCCTGCTGCCGTGATAGTGATGGTGCCGGTCAGTGTGCCTGCCGCGAGCCCGGTGGTATTGACCGAGACGCTGAGAGTTCCCGGCGTGCTCGATCCGTTTTGGGTGACCTTGAGCCATGGCGTGCTGGTGGCCGCCGTGAAGGTGAATGCCGTGCCCGTGCTCCCCACGTTGACCGTCTGGGAGCCGGGTACGGTTCCGCCGATGGTGTAGTTAAACGTGAGCGAAGAAGGCGACGTGGTCAGGCTGGCCTGCGAGCTGACCGTGAGTGTCACCGGAATGGTAACCGTGGTGTTCGACGCCCCTTGGGAGGTGATACTGATGGAGCCGCTGTAAGTGCCTGCGGTCGATGGGGCGTTGATGACCGAAGCCGTCAGGATAGCCGGCGTATTACCGCTGGCAGGGGTTACGGACAACCAGTTGCCGCCCGTGGTGGTCGTCGCCGTGGCGGTGAAGCTCAGAGCTGCTCCGCTGCTCGAAACCATGAAAGTCTGTGGCGTGGGATTGGAGCCGCCGATCTGGAATGCGTAGGTCAGTGAGCTCACCGACGCGGAAAGCGTGGGAGCGGCCGTCACGGTGAAAGTCACCTGAATACTCAGCGGACCGGACGCCTGCGTTGAGGTCACACTAATGCTGCCGCTATAGACACCGGCGGTCAGACCCGTAGTACTGACCGATACGGTGAGACTGGCCGGAGTGGTGCCGCTGCCGGGAGTGACCGAGAGCCAGCTGCCACCCGTGGCGACGGTTGCGGTGATGGGAATGGCCGCGCCGCCACTGGCCGTGATGCTGGTCATCTGGCTGGGCGGATTGGTGCCGCTCAACAGAGTGTAGGCGAACGACAGCGATGCCGGACTTGCAGAAAGCGTGGGCGCAGCCGTCACATTCAACTCCACCGGTACGGTGACGGGACTGTTGGAAATTCCCGAGGCGACGGTGATCTTTACCGATCCGGCATAGATGCCGGGTGCCAGATTATTCAAGAGAACAGATACGGTGAGGTTGCCGGGCGTGGTGCCGCCGGGCGTTACGGAAAGCCAGCTTCCGCCGCTCGTGGTGGACGCCGTTGCGGTAAAGGGAAACGCGCCATTATTACTGGCGCTGACCCCCAGTGTTTGCGCCGCGGGTAGTGAGCCGTTGCTGGTTAAATTGAAGGTGAGCGTGGATGGCGTGACCGCCAGGGTCGGCTCCGCCGCCACCATAAAAGTCACCGGGATGGTCACCGGGCTGTTGGAGGCGCCCGCCGAGGTAAGCGTGATGCTGCCGTTGTAGGTTCCCGCCGTCAGGCTGCCGGGGATCACGGAAACCGATACGCCGTTCGGAGTAGTGGCGCTGCTTGGTGTCACAGCCAGCCAATTCCCGCCGGAGGTCGTCGCGGCGGTGGCTGTGTAAGTAATAGCCCCCGCATTACTCGAGACCCCCACCGACTGTGCGCCCGGCACTGTGCCGGCGATGGTGTAGTTGAAAGTCAGCGCATTGGGAGCGGGTGTGAGCGTTGCCGTCACCGTGAGCGTGACCGGCACGGTTACGGTGGTGGGCGATGCGCTGGTGGTCGCGGTGAAGACTACGCTGCCGCTATATACGCCGGTAGCCAGTCCCGACAAGACGCTGCTGCTGATGGAGACCGTTTCCGTTCCCGGAGTGGTGCCGCTGCCGGGCGAGATGGTAAGCCAGCTACCGCCGCTGGTGGTCGAGGCGGCCACCGTATAGGAGATGGGACTCGCCGGTACCGAGCTGGTCAGGCCGATGGTTTGCGAGCTGGGAACGGCGCCGCCCATAGAGGCGAACGAGAGCGAGGTGGGGGCCGCCACCATGCTGGGAGCCGTCACGTTCAACGTGACCGTCACGGTCAGCGGGCTGTTGGTCGCGCCCGTGGCGGTCAGCAGGATGGTGCCGGTATACGTTCCCGCGGCAAGTCCGGCCGCATTGACCGAAACGGTCAGCGGCGTGCCGCCCGTGGTGCCGCTGGTGCTGTTCAGGGAAAGCCAGTTGCCGGTGCTCGATGCGCTGGCGGTATAGGGTACCGACGATGCCGGGATGGTGGTGACGGTCAGCGATTGCGCGGGTGTGGTTCCGCCCGCGACCACGTTGAACGTCATCGGACTGGGAGAGGCGTTCAGGGTGAAGGAGGGCGACCCTACAGTGAATGTGACCGGCAGTGTCACCGGTGAATTGGACGCGGCGGTGTAGACCAATACCGACCCGCTATAAGTACCTGCCGCCAATGATCCCGGCGTCGCTGTGACGGTGAACGTCCCGCCCGTCTGGCCACCGGGCGCGCTTACGCTGAGCCAACTGGCACCCGAAGTGACCAGGGCATAAGGCAGCAGCGGGCTGCTGGTTCCCACGGTGACGGTCTGTGTTTGGGGAGTGCCTCCTGTCTGGCCGGTCAGGGTGACCGAGGACGGAGTCAGGCTTAGCGGGGAACATCCGCTACAGGTTGCGGTGGTGCTGCCGCTGATGTCGAAGGTGGTGGTCGCTGTGCCGACGGTATAGCTCGCGGTGCTGCTAGTCAACATGGAGGGAGCGGTGAAGGCCAGCGGTATCGGGGAGACAAATCCTGGTGTATTGGCGGCGTAGTTCGAGGTCGCCGTGAAGGAACCGGTAATTCCCGCCAGACTGATATTGCAATTACTCAAGGCGATCGAATCGGTGCTCCCGACGCTGACCGTGGACTGCGCCCCGGTACAGGTGAGCATGGTGGGCTGGCCCAGTAGGGCAGGAGTGGCGGTGATGTTGACCGTTAGACCGGTGTAGGTTTCCGAGCCGGTCGCGAACGGTTTGCCAACCGCACTGACAGCGGTGGTAACGATGTAGGGCGAGCCGGCCAGGCCCAGGGGATCTGTCCCGCTGAGTTTCGTCCCGATAGTTCCCGTGATCGTGAAGTTGATGGTTTGTGCCGCCAGGCCGCTCGCGGCCCCCAGGCAAAGGCATGATGCGATGAGTAATTTCATTAAAAAAGACGGTGTTGTTCTTTGCACGATCCCTCCAAAATCTTCCGGCAGCCCGTTCGAGATACCCTGAAGTACACTAAAATACATCCGAATCGCTAGTGTAAAGTATTGGCCGGACAAATTGGTGGGGGCCAGTCCTATAACTAGTAGTACCGGTATACCTGGAGCCGCGCGATGTGCCAATCCAGCGGCGCAGGTTGCACTGGTGCTAGACTCGAACCTTTGGGAGAGAAAAACGCGTGAAAACCATTTCTACAATCGTGTTCAGTTTGGGCCTTTTTACGGCGGTTGGGTATGCGCAGCCAACCATCGGCGCAATCACTAACGCGGCCAGCTACAGCCTGACGCCGCTACCGAATTCGTCCATTGCGCAAGGCTCTTTTTTTACCATCTTTGGCACTGGACTGGGCGCCAATCCAGGCGCTATTTGGAGCCCCTATCCTCTGCCGACCACTCTCGGAGGCTCCTCGGTGAAAGTTACCGTGGGCTCCACTACCGCTCCGGCCTATCTTTATTTTTCAGATGCCGGCCAGATCAATGCGGTGATGCCCTCCACCATGCCTACGGGAACCGGCACGGTCACGGTCAGCTATAACGGGCAAACCAGCGCGACTGCGCCGATCACAGTGGTGGCCAGCTCTTTTGGAGCGTTCTCGGTGAACCAGGCGGGCAGCGGCCCCGCTATCGTGACGGACTCGGGCTACGCCTTGAATTCCCTCACGCATACGGCTAAGCCCGGCCAGGCCATGATTCTCTGGGGCACCGGGCTCGGCGCCCTGCCGGACGCCTCTACCGAAGCGACCGCGCCACCCTGCCCGACCGGCTGCGACCTGCGCGGACCGAACCTGTCGGTCACAGTGTGGGTAGGCACACAGCAGGCTACCGTAGCCTACGCCGGCCGCGCCCCCGGTTATACCGGCGAGGATGAGATCGTCTTCACCGTGCCCCAAACCTCCAGCGCGCAAGACATACAGGGGTGCTATATACAGATAGCCGTTCAGGCGGGTCCTCCGGCCTCCCAGGTGGTCAGCAACTTTACCAGCTTGTCCGTCGATACCAACGGCAACACCTGCTCAGACGCGGATGGCATCAACGTTTCCGATGTTGCCAGCGATCTGACGAGCAAGGGCTCGGCGAATATTGCCGCCATCAGCCTGTTGAGCAATTTCCTGACTCTGGACATCGGCGGCGCCTTGAACCTGCAGTGGGATAACGACACCGTCGAGGCCAATGTGGGGACTTTCAAGAGCGGTGTTCTGTATGAATCTCAGGGCTTTACGCTTTCCCCTTCGGCCAACAATTGCACCGCGAGCGCCTTCAGGGGTTATCCGCCGCCGTCCGATCCGGCGCTCGCGCTCGAGACCTACCTGGATGCTGGAAGTTCCATGAGCGTAAAAGGCCCGAATGGAACACAGACGGTTAACAAGAATACGAGCGGCAGCGGATATGGCGGACTGGTCGGAGGCAGCACCATACAGGATCTTCTGCAGGGCGGGGGACTGCCACCCTTCTTCCTGAGTACAGCCTACGCGATTTCGCCGGGCACTTACACGGTCACGGCTCCGGGCGGTTCGGCAGTCGGCAGCTTCTCGGCGAGCATCGACGTCTCCTCGAGCGCGGCCTCGTTTAAGTGGACCAACCAAAGCAGCGTGGCGACCAGTGCCATAGATCGCAGCCAGCCCTTGACCATTACCTGGACTGGCGGCGATCCCAGCGGCTTCGTGGATATCACGGCCATTGGTTCCACCGCTGCGACATCGTCCGGACCCGTAGCGGGCGTGACCCCGGGCATGCTGGTCGAGTGCCTGGTACCTGCCAGCGCCGGCACGTTCACCATACCTACCTTTGTTCTGTCAGCGCTGCCCTCTACGCAAGGCAGTGCATCGATTATTCCGCCGGGCGAACTGCTGGTCGGACCGGCCAGCGGCGCGACCAAACTGAGCACCGCGCCAAGCGGTCTGGATGCGGCGTATATCTTCTATCACTTCATCCAGGGCGTGAACGTCGGCTGGAAATAAAACACAACCGGCCGCCGGACTCAAAGCCCGGCGGCCGGTTTACTACCCTCCGCTAGTCTCGTGGCTTACCCGGCTGGCTAATGAGCTTGCTGTTCTGTATGACCTGCTCGGCACTGCCAAAGTAGACCTTCCCGTTGAAACGGAAGGCGGCCAGATCGGGATCCCGGCCAGGCTTACCGGCCGGCTCAGGTCCCAGGCGCACGTCACTGAGCCGGGCGCCCACCGGAATGGGTTGCGGGTCGCCGCTGAGGTCTAGCGCCGCGAAGCTGGTGACCGCTTCGCGCGTCTCCGTCTGCGGGGCGCTGAACCTTTCGTTGAAGAACGTCCAGATGGCGTCGGCGCACTTGGTGGGACACACCGGCAGTCGTTCACCCGCACTCAGAGGGATCATCACTCCGCAGGTGGTACAGCGATAAAGACCCGCGTTTGGCGCCTGCTCGTTTGCCTGGTACAAGAACCACCTCTACATCTCCGCTTTGTCCGGCTCCCGTGCCTCGACACCGGCCTTGCGCACGGAGATGGTGCCGCGTCCGGTGACCAAATGGATGGTGGGACCCTGCCCCACGTTGCCTTTCAGCGAAGCCGAATGGCCATCGGTTTCTTTCTGAATAGGCGGCCCGAAATCGTTGACCGCCTCGCCGTGATCGGTGTTGGCGACTAACTGAAAACCAGCCTTATCCGGCAGCACCAAAGCGATCTGCCCGCTCTTCGAGCGCACCTCGATTTTAGCCAGCGGCACCCGCGTGGGCTCGATTTCCACATCGCCGCGCTCCGTCTCCAACTCCAGAGACTGGCTGAAATCTTCGATCTTCACGTCTTTCGACTTGGTCACCAGATGCACGGGACCCACCACGTTATTGGCGGTCAGTTCTCCCAGGTCCATACTAATCTGGCCGGGAAGCGACTCCACGCGTAAATCGGTATTTGGCGACTCGAAATGCAGCGGTTTAGCCACATTCTTAAATTCCAGACTACCAGAATATGACCCATTAATGGTAACTTGTCCAGCGATATTTTCTAATTCTATATCCGATCCTTTGCCTTGCAGATCGAGATTACCCTTCAGATCGACCGCCCGCACCAGGTCGCTGCGCCCTAATTCGACGCGGGCATTGGCGCCGATTTTACTCAGGCGCACATCCGCGCGGTCGCTATGTAGCTCTACGCCGCCGTCTACTTCGCTGATGTCATAATCGCCGGAATTTCCGTGTGTTTCGACGCTCATACGGCTGGGAATTGTGATCTCTAAATCTTCCGAGATCTTGCCGTTGGTCGGATTATGATCTTGATTGGTGCGCACGATAATCTGGTCGCCCTGCGCCACGATTTCGAGCGGGGTGCTGTCGTTGGCGCGATCCGCTTCGGCCTGATTGAGCGCCTGCACGGTCTTCCGGCCGGTGACCTTGATGTCGGTGGCATCGGCTCCCACCACGCGCAGGTTGCCCCGATTGTTTTCGAAGACCACGCGGGTAGCGGTGCCGGCGGCTTTCTGATTGCTGACGTTGTAATCGTAATGCTCGCCAAAGGCCTCCCAGGCGGGCCGGAAGTGTATTCCATGGCGATTGGCCTCGTAGGCGCTCCACCCGGCGAAACAGATGAAGACGATCAAGGTCACTTCGCCGCCGCCGAAGGCGCGCCTCGGTACGCTGCCGTGGAAATAATCGAGAAGCACCTCCGCCAGCCGCAACGTGCCCCAGGCGATCAGCAGGAAGGGCCAATATTGAGCCAGCAGATCGAATAAAGGTATATCCGGACGTAAATTGTAGATCAGGAACGCGCCGCCGATCAGGATGATCAGGATAGGCCCGGTCAGCGACCGCCGTCTCATCGCGGCCCTCCCGTGGCTCTTCGGTCGGGATGCTGCTCGGTATGCACGCCCCGCCCCAGCAGGCTCAACAGTCCGAATACGATCAGCAGAATGGGCCAGGTCTGCTGGAAACTGTACTCCGTGAAGTGATCCACCGCAAAAAGCACGCCCAGGGTGATCAGGGTAACGGGTCCACGAATGGCGTTCACCAGGTTGGCATCTCTAGCGTTCATGACGCACCTCCCGGCGCTCTACCGGGTCGCCGGCCGTGGCCAGACGGACATAGAGCATATACGCACCCACCAGAATCAGCAGGATGGGCCAGTAGCGCAACAAATAGCGGAGCTGAATTACGTCCGTGGTGCTCAGCAGCAGGAGCACGCCCAGGGCGATTAGCGTGAGGGCGCCAATGGGAAAGCCGTGCCCGTGTACGTTCAGAATGCTCGAAAACTCGTCCACAGGCTCACCGGCGCGGCGTTTGCGTGCCGTGTGATAGGCCTCCAGAGCCATGTACATCACCCATACGCCGATCAGTATCCCGAACAGCGGGGCCAGATCGCCCGATGAGCCTGAGCTTTGTATGCTCACCAGCAAGCCAAAGACAATCGCGTGCACCAGGCCCTTGGCGTATTGGCCGTTGTAGATGGCGCCCACGCCGGGGATGAAACCCAACAGGCAGGCGAGGCCCGGAGAAACATCGTTGAGAGCGGCCGAGGGAGGAGGCGGGCAAATCGCTTCCGGCGCCTGGTTCTGCCAGTCCCACTGCGCCGCACCGGGAGCCGGCGGCGCAGCCGCGGCGGGGATGCCCTGCGCCTGAGGAAGGTGCTCTTCGCAGAAGATGGTGCCCTGCGCGGTTCTCCGGCATTCGGCGCAGAGCGCCTTACCGCAGGTGCGGCAATAGGCAATGGCGGGCGTTTCCGTGTGGTTGAAGCAATTCATAAGTCTCCCCTAACGATCTCTCTAACGGGTCTGAGGCTCCTCGGAGCCCTTGGCCGGCAAACGGTGCTCATCGGCACGGCGGCCTGCCTTGCCGGTCTCAGCCGGCCGCTGTTCCTCTTCCTGCTGTTGCTGCCAGTCGTGCAGCTTGGTCTGGATCTGATAAACGAACTTGATGCTCTCGTAGAACTTCACGGAGCGTTCCCAGCTCCGGTAGGCGCGGTCCTCAATGCTGGCCCAGACCTTGGCGGGCGCCAGATCCGCGGCGCGCAACTGCCGCGCCGGAGCCACGAACCGTGCCAGCATGGCAAACGACAGAATGGTCATAGCCATTCCCATGGCAAACCTGGGCTGCAGAACCGGATGCAGGATACGGCGGAACCAGTCGCGCGGGCCGGCGGCCGCAGTCCGTGCATGCGCCCAGGGAGCTTCGAACAATAGCCGGGTCATCAGCTCCGGGGGCGGCTCCACGTCGGCGGCGCGCTCCATGAAGCCCACCGCCGCGGCCGCGTCGCGCGCCATCTCCGCGCAGTTCCGGCAATCAGCCAGATGCTGCCGGACGGTGGTCTCCGCCCCCGGCCCCAAAGTGCCGTCCACGTAGTCGCAGATGAGAATTTCCATTTCCGCGCACGTCATACCACTACCTTCTGCCTTCTAAGAACCCGCGCCAGCTCGCTGCGGCCGCGATTCAGCCTGGATTTAACTGTGCCTTCCGGGATGTGCAGAATCTCCGCGATCTCCCGGTATTCCATCTCCTGCAAATCCCGTAAAATTACCGCCTCGCGCAGCTCCGGAGAGAGCTTCTGCAAAGCCGCCTGCAAAATTTCACTGGCCTCCCGGCCGGCCACCAGTCCGTCGGGCCGGGCCGCATGCGCCACCGTCTCTTCCAGCATGGGAAGCTGCTCTTCGATCGAATCGGTGACCCGCTCCTGGCGGGTGCGTCGGTAATGATCGATCAGCAGATTGCGCGTCAGCCGCGCCAGCCAGGTTCCCAAAGAGCCTTCCGCCGCCCGGAACGTTTTGAGCGTGCGGTAGACCCGCAGGAAAACCTCCTGGGTGAGGTCCTGCGCCTGCGCGTCGGTCCCTGTAAAGCGATAGCACAGTCCATAGACCCGGCGCGTTTGGGAGCGGATCAGCTCTTCCCAGGCGGTCTCCTCACCGCTCAGACAGCGTTCCACGAGGCTGCGTTCTGAATCCAATCTCGGTTTTATCCAGTGCCGGCTGCCGCTCTGCTCCGGTTCCCCGAACGGAGTGCCTGAAACCATTGCCAGGGCGGCGGTCGCCATAATTTCCTCGTGTCCCCTTCCGGCTCGCTAGCCGGCCTCTATCGTCTTCATCCGGCTTACACTTAAAGAAACGAGGCATTATCATGATAGGTTCATTTTTTCCCGGACGCCAGCGGAGATAGGGAGGATCGCAAATTAATCGTAAATGGAAGTGGCTGGCTGCCGGTGCGGCGGTGGTAGCTGCCGCCATCTGGCTGCTGCACTCCAGGCTCGCCGGCCGCGGGTTCGACTGGCGCATCTTCCGCGCCACGCTGGCGGGCTTGCGATGGGGCTGGCTGGTGGCGGCTTGCGCGGCGCTTCTGGCCGGCTACTTCGGCCGTGCCCTGCGCTGGCGCGCGCTGATGCGGCCGGTGAAGGCGCACCCCCACCTTGGAAATCTTTTTTCAGCCACCATCATCGGCTTCGCCGCCGGCACGCTGTTCGGCGTTCCGGGAGAAGTCGTCCGCCCGTACCTGATCGCCGCCCGCGAGCAGGTGCCGGTCTCTTCGCAGATGGCCGTCTGGCTGCTCGAACGCATTTACGACCTGCTGATCGTCCTGGCTATGTTCGGCTTCGCGCTGGGCTACGTGCGCCGTTCCGATGTATTGCTGGGGCCGGAGCTTTCCTGGGTTTTCGCCACAGGAGGCTGGTTCGTTGCGGTTTTGTCCGTTCTGATGCTGGCGCTGCTGGTGGGCTTCCGCCATTTTTCGAGCGGCTTGCGCAGGCGCCTGCTGGCCGCGCTGCGCGCGCTTCCCGAGAAACATCGGGCCAAGGCCTACCGCGCCATCAGCGCCTTTATACAGGGCGTAGAATCGACCAGAAGCGACCGGGCTCTGCTGCTGGTAATTTGGTACACAGTGTGTGCCTGGGCGACCATCGCCTTGACCACGTTTTGTATTATGCAGGCGTTCGGCGGAGCACTCCGTTTCGGATGGTTGGATGTGCTGATCTTCCTTGGATTTCTGGCCTTTGGCGCAGTTGTGCGCATCCCCGGAATTGGGGGAGGCGTGCAGGTGGTCGCAACTCTTGTGTTGACCCAGTTGTTCCGCGTGCCGTCCGAGATCGCCGTCAGCGTGGCGCTCGTTTTCTGGATTATTTCATTTGTAGTAGTTGTACCGTTTGGGATGCTCCTGGCGCTTCACGAGGGCATTCGCTGGAGCTCCCTGAAGGCTCTCGAACCGGAGGTCACGGCATGAAATGTCCCTTTTGCAATCATATGGAAGACAAAGTCGTGGACTCGCGCGAGAGCCGTGAGGGGGATGCGATTCGCCGCCGCCGGCAATGCCTGGGCTGCGAGCGGCGCTTCACCACCTACGAGCGCATCGACGAAGTGCCCTATATGGTCATCAAGAAAGATGGCCGGCGTGAGAAGTTTGATCGCCAGAAGGTACTGGCGGGGCTCCTAAAAGCTTGTGAGAAGCGCCCCGTAAGCATGGGAAAGCTGGCGGAACTGGTGGACCAGGTGGAGGCTAAAGTCACCGACTCCCCAGACCGCGAGATTTCTACTACTGAAATAGGAGAACTGCTCATCGAGACACTGCGGGATCTGGATAAGATTGCCTTTGTGCGGTTTGCCTCGGTCTACCGGGACTTTCAGGATGAGCAGGAATTCTTTAATGAACTCAAGAACTTGATGCGCCACAAGATGTCCTGAGCCGGTGTCTCAAGGGGGCGCAATTGGTTGTAACCTAAGTTCTTCTCAAACATCTTTGAATATTAGGAGCTTAACATTCTCCCGATTTGTGTTAACATCGGATGATGTCCCGGATGCGAGGGTCCCGCCGGTCCGCCGAAGCTTTTCAGGAACCCCAGAATCGAATCACGTAGACAACATTGCTCGATCGTGTACCACTAGGGGAGGTGAGTCGAACTGTGGACCATTTCGAAGATCAATTCTTAGCCGATAATCCGGAAGCCTTAGGCCTGAATTTTGAGGAAGAGGCCAAGTTTTTCGACCCGGAAGCGGGCCATGAGCCGGATTTTCTGCATCCCGCGCCCGTCGAAGAGTCCATCTATACCGACGATCCCGTTCGCGTCTACCTGCGCGAAATGGGTGCGGTTCCTTTGCTCACCCGGGAAGGCGAAGTAGATTTGGCGCGCCGTATGGAGCGGGGCAAACTGCGCATGCAGAAGGCCATCAGCCGGTCCGCGCTGGTACAGCGTGTAGTGGAAGAACTGGCTGAGCAATTGAAGAAGGGTGTTGAGGAAATCGACAGCGTCGTGGATGTGGGCGACGTCGAGGAAGGCACGCCCGCGGACTTGAAGAAACGGGCCGATTTGCTGAAGCTCTTTACCGATTTGATCGGCCAATACCGCAAGCTGCAGCAGCTTACCGAGAAGGTCGAGTCCGTTCCGCTCAACTTGAAAAAGCAGCGCAAGCGTCTGTGTAACCGTTTCAACCGTACCAAAGTAGAAGTTTCGCAAGGGATTCGCGCGATCCCCTTTCGCTCGTTGAAGTGGAAGGAGTTTTCTAAGGAAATCGAGCGGGCAGTTGAAGAGCTGGGCCACCTGGACCGCGAGGCCAAGAAGATCGAAGTGAAGGCCAGCCAGGCGCAGCAGTTGCGGCTGCGCGAGCTGAAGCGCGAAATCCGCAAGCGGGAAACCATGGCCGCCGCCACGCTGCCGGACCTGAAGCATACCTTGACGGTGATCCGCCATGGAGAAGCCGAAGCCGAGCGCGCCAAGAAAGATCTGGTGGAAGCTAACCTCCGGCTGGTGGTTTCGGTCGCCAAGAAATACGTCAATCGCGGGCTGCATCTGCTCGATTTGATCCAGGAAGGCAATATCGGCCTGATGCGCGCCGCCGACAAATTCGAATACAGGCGCGGTTACAAGTTTTCCACCTACGCTACGTGGTGGATTCGGCAGGCCATCACTCGTGCCATTGCGGACCAGTCGCGGACCATACGCATCCCAGTCCACATGAACGAGAGCATGAACAAGTTCCTGCGGGCTTCCCGGGAGTTGGAAAAGGAACTGGGCCGAACTCCGACAAATGACGAAATTGGCCGCCGGATGGATATACCGGTGGAGAAAGTCCAGAAGCTGAAGACCATCTCGCGCGACCCTGTGTCCCTAGAAACACCGGTCGGGCGGGACGGCGAGTCCGCGCTGGGCGACCTGATCGAAGACCGCTGGGTGGGATCGCCGGTCGATGCGGTGATCGAGTCCAACGTGCGGGACGAAACCGCCGACATCCTGAAAACCCTTTCTCCGAAGGAGGAGAAAGTGATCCGCCTGCGATTCGGTATCGGCTGCGAGCGGGAGCACACGCTCGAAGAGATAGGCCAGGAATTCGATGTCACTCGCGAGCGCATCCGTCAGATCGAAGCTAAGGCACTCCGGCAACTGCGGGCACCCGAGCGTGCGCGGCGTTTGCGGGCGCTTATGGCTGCGCGGTAACCAGCGCTTTCTCGAGCGCATCCAGAAAGAAGTACTCCCCCCACATCACCGATTCGTTCACCCCCAGCTTCTTGTGCAGGTGGTAGATGCCGCCTTTAAGAATACCTTCCCATTCGGGATCCGCCACAGCAAGCCAGTCGCGGCAGAGAGTGGTCAAAATCTGCCGCGCGGCCTCCCGGTAGAAATGGCCCTTGGCGGCGTCCACAGTCAGCTCGCCCACTTGCAGCAGGCCGGATGCGGCTATAGCAGCAGCCGAGGTATCCGGCAACGGGGGGCTTGCGGAAGGCGCATCGTAGTCCCATGGCGGCACTCCGTCGGCCGGCGTGTGGAGAATGTAGAAATCGGCGCAAGCCTCCGCAGCGGCCAGCAGCAGCGGATCGCGCGCATATTCGAAAGCCGATCCGAAGCCGTAGATCGCCCACGCCAGGCCGCGTGACCAGCAGGAATCGCCGCGATAGCCCTGTTGCGTAGTTTGCTTGAGGAACTCCCCTGTTTCGAGATCGAACATCCCCTCATGGGCGGTCGACCCGTCGCCGCGCACCAGAACGCGCCGTGTGGTGTGGCAGTGGCTCAAGGCGACGTCCAGCAAGTGTGGGTCGCCGGTCTCGCGGGCGGCAAAGAAGATGATTCCCACATTCGCCATGATGTCGATGAACAGCGAATCCGGAGAGACGAAGGAACGTAGATAGCGGCCTTTCTCCTGGAAGCGCAGAGCCATGGTGCGGCCAGCCTCGATCAATACAGCTTTCAGCCTGGGATCGGGCGTGAACCCATACCAGCGGTAGTAGCTGGACAGGAACACGAAACCGAGGTCGTGGACCGTACGATCGAGCTTGCGCGGTTCGAGTGGCCCGGAGTAGCGTATGGCTTGCTCGCGCCACCAGCGGGACGCGGAGCTGCCGGCGGGCTGCCGCGCGTAAACGATCCACATCATCCCCGGGAGGAATCCGTCGCACCAATGCGTCCAGGCTTCGCCTCCGTGCTTCCAGCGTCCCGCGGCCGTGTACATCGGGTAGAAATCGGGATGCCGCTCGATGAGCGCGCGCAGTTGGCGCTCGGCAAAGCGCAGCGCGTCGTCAAACAGGGCGGGACCGGCGGCGTTCGAAAGCTGAAGCATGCTATCGCATTATATCGGGAGCAGGATCTTCTCAAATCGTCCGGCATTCGGTACAATTCTGGAAAAATGTCTGTGTACTCGCCTTCCATCCGGCTACCCCGCATCGACCCCCGATATGCCTGCTTCCAGTTGAAGCTGGGACGCTCCGGCATTCATGGTTGGGGAGTCTATGCGGCCCAACCGATTCCGGCCCGGCGCAAAGTGATCGAGTACATCGGCGAGCGAATCAGCCGCCCGGAAACCAAGCGGAGAGGGCTCGGACCCCGCACTTATCTCTTCACGCTCGATAATTACTGGACGCTCGATGGTGCGGTCGGCGGCAGCGGCGCGGAGCTGATCAACCACTCCTGCGATCCCAACCTGCACGCCTGGATCTTCAAGGGCCACATACTCTACATGAGCAAGCGGGCTATCCGGACAGGCGAGGAACTGACCGTCGATTACCACTTTTCCGACAAGATTGACGATGTGCGCTGCCGGTGCGGCTCGGCCAATTGCCGGGGAACCATCAATATTAAAAGTGGTTTTCGAGCAAAAAGCTGAGAGCCCTACCCGCCCCTGGCAACTACCATTCAGACATCTTATAGCTTGAGGCGTATGGCGCAAACTCGTCATCCGCTCTCGTGAGAGAACATGAGCGAGACGATTGTGAGTGTGAAATCCGTCGGCATCTGCGACACCGAGCCGATCGCCATTGAGGGCATGCGGGCGCTCCTCAATTCATGCCCGGACCTGCAACTGGCCGCGGCCGAGACGTCCCTGCTGGGTGGCCTGGAAATGGTCCGTAAGTACACGCCGGCCGTGATCATTTTAGATAAGACGTTTGGTATTCACGCGATCATGGATTGTCTGAAACGCCTCCGCGACTCGGGGTACACCGTCGCGCCCATTGTTTGGGGCGTGAATATGAGCGAGGCTGAGGCTTTGCGGATGCTGCAAGCCGGTGCCCTGGGAGTCGTGCGGAAGACCAACACCACAGACGCGCTGCTCGAATGCATTCGAGCAGTGGCGTCCGGAAATACCTGGATGGAGGCCGGCGTGCTTCAGGAGCCGGAGCGATCGGTCCGGGGCGCGCGCTCCAATCTGACGGCGCGGGAACTGCAGGTGGTCGAGCTGGTTGAGCAAGGTCTCAAGAACAGGGATATCGGCAAGAGCCTGGGAATCCGCCCGGGCACGGTAAAGATACACCTGAAGCACATCTTCGAGAAAACGGGGATTCGAGGCCGCTACGGGCTGGCATTGTCTGGCTTAAAGGAAAAGGGCTTGCTATCGATGCCGGCGGCGTAACCACGCGCCGCTATAGCTGGGCGCCCTTCAGTTCCGCGAGAATCTTCAGAATATACGCGTGTGTTTCACGATAGGGCGGGACGCCATGGTATTTGTCGACCGCGCCCGGACCTGCGTTATAGGCCGCCAGGGCGTGAAACATGCGCTGGTCGTACTTGATCAGCAAGTCGCGCAGATAGCGGGCGCCGGCATCCACATTCTGTTCGATAACCTTGGGATCGGCGCCCAGCGCCTTGGCCGTCGAAGGCATCAATTGCATCAGCCCAATGGCGCCTTTGGGGGATATGGCGTTGGGCCGATTGGCCGATTCAACCGCCGCCACCGCGCGTACCAGTTCGGGCGGCAACCCGTATTTGCGCGCGGCCTTATCCACCAGGGCTCTGGTGTCCTGTTCGCTTCCTGTTTTCACTTCACCAACGGCAGCATCGTTCCGGGCGGCTGAGGGCTGCGGCGGCGCCACATAATCCTCCGCTTCGAAGCGCACCACCGCGCCAGCATCCATTTGCGTAGAACCGGTCTGGGTGTACAGCGTGAGTTTGGCGCCATCCACTTCATGACGCTCGGCATAGAGGCGCGCGCCGCTTGCGAGCACGGCATACTCGCCCGCCATCGCAGACCAGGCACACAGTAGTAGGATTGCCGCGGACTTCATCAACCTGATACCAATATAATATCAGACGCGCAACCTCAATCAGGCGTGCAGAGAAACCCGGCCCATGCCCAACGTAGCGTACCTGGAATGCAGTGCATGTAAGCTGAAATATCCGGCAGGCCAGGTGGCGCATCTCTGTTCGTGCGGCGGACCGCTGCTGGTGCGCTACGATCTCGAGGCGCTGCGCCGCACCTGGACGCCCGCCCACCTCCGCAATGGTCCGGACAATATGTGGCGTTACGCGCCGGTATTGCCGCCCCGGCACGAGTCAATCGTCACGCTCGGTGAGGGTATGACGCCTCTGCTGCGAGCCAGGCGGCTGGGCGCGCGATTGGGTGCAAAGAACCTCTGGATCAAGGATGAAGGCCTGAACCCGACCGGATCGTTCAAGGCGCGCGGACTTTCGTGTGCGGTCTCCATGGCGGTCGAGTTGGGAGTCCGCAAGATGGCGATTCCTTCGGCCGGCAACGCGGCTAGCGCGTTAGCCGCTTACGCCGCGGCTGCGGGCATTGAAGCACACATCTTCATGCCGCGAGACGTACCGATCGCCAACTTTATCGAGTGCCGTGCCTTCGGCTCCACCGTTACGCTGGTAGACGGATTGATCAGCGACTGCGCAAAGATGGTAGCGGCCGGCGCCGCGAGCGAAGGCTGGTACGACGCCAGCACGCTCAAAGAGCCCTATCGCATCGAGGGCAAAAAGACCATGGGCTATGAGCTCGCCGAGCAACTCGACTGGCAGTTGCCGGATGCCATTTTTTATCCCACGGGCGGCGGCGTGGGAATGATTGGAATGTGGAAGGCTTTTGACGAGATGGAGACGCTGGGATGGGTCGGCCCACGGAGGCCGAAGATGATCGCCGTGCAAGCGGAGGGCTGCCAACCCGTGGTACGGGCCTTCGAGCGCGGGGATTCGCGCAGCCAGTTCTGGAATGACGCCTGGACCGTGGCGAGTGGCCTGCGCGTGCCTAAGCCTCTTGGCGATTTCCTGATCCTCGAGGCCGTGCGCGCGAGCGGCGGAACCGCGCTGGCGGTCGGTGATGCGGAGTTGCTCGATGCGGGCGCGCGGCTGGCGCGCGAGGAAGGCGTCTTCGCTGCACCGGAGGGCGCCGCCTGCGTGGCCGCACTCGAAAAATTGCTCGCCTCCGGCTTCCTTACAGCGGAGGAACGTATCGTGATCTACAACACGGGCGCGGGACTGAAGTATCTGGAAGCATATGCCACGCGATTTCCTCGTGCGGGCTCCGGCGAGCAGGACAAGCTGGGTGGGCTGATCACGCCCCGGTAAGGTCCACTGCCCTGGCCATTCAAGAAATAACAGTGCACTAACGCTACAATGCCCCATTGCGGGGTTTGTTGAGCCGTGATCGCTACTCTCTTAGAAGCTACGTCCATTACCAAGACTTTTGCAGGCGTTCACGCGCTCAAGGGCGTCGCCTTCGATCTGCGGCCGGGCGAAGTGCACGCGCTCGTAGGGGAAAATGGCGCCGGCAAATCGACGCTGGTCAAAATCATCACTGGGGCGGTCGCCGCCGATTCGGGAACATTGACGGTGGCGGGGAAAGAAGTTTCGCATAACGATCCGGCTCTCGCTCACTCACTGAAGATCGCCGCCATCTATCAGCAACCGTCACTGTTCCCGCATCTCACGGTCACCGAAAACATCGCCTGGGCTCTTGAAAAAGGCAAACTCTGGCATAGGGTCGATTGGAAGGGGAGAAAACGCCAGGCTGTCGAACTGCTTGGACGCGCCGGCGCCTCGATCGATCCCGACCGCATCGCCAGTAGCTTGACCATGCCCGAACAGCAGATGGTAGAGATCGCCAAAGCGATCGGCGCGGGCGCACGGATCCTGATCATGGACGAACCCACCGCATCGCTCAGCGATCGGGAAGTCGAGAGTCTGTTTCAAGTCATCGCTTCTTTGCGTGGGCAGGGCTGCGGCATCATCTATATCTCCCATCGATTGGATGAGATCTTCGCCATTGCGGATCGCATCACGGTGTTGCGCGATGGAGAAGCGATCGCAACCAAACCGGCGGGCGAGGTCGATCGCGCGGCGCTCATCGAAATGATGGTGGGGCGGCCGGTGAATGCCATCTTTCCCAAGCGGGAGGTACCGCTTGGAGAGATTGCGCTCGAACTGCGGAATGTCTCCTGCGCCGCAGCCGGCCTGCGCGATATTTCGCTCTACGTCCGGACCGGCGAGATCCTGGGCCTGGCAGGATTGGTCGGGGCCGGCCGAACGGAACTGGCGGAAACGATTTTCGGGCTGCGGCCGCTCGATTCAGGGGAGATCCTGGTGCGCGGCCGGCCAGTGCGAATCGCTTCGCCTGTGCACGCCATCGAGGCGGGCTTGGCCTACCTTCCGGAGGACCGGCGGCGTCACGGAGTGGTACTCGAGATGGCGATCGCAGCTAACTGCAGTCTCGCATCGCTCCAGGAGATATCGCGGCATGGATGGATCGATGCGGCCCGGGAGCGCGCGCTTGCCGAGCGGTACGTAACCGAGCTTCGCATCAAGACCCCCTCGGTCTATGCGGCTTCAGGTACGCTTTCCGGCGGTAATCAGCAGAAAGTGGCGCTGGCACGGTGGCTGGCGACTGGGCCGAAGGTCCTGATTCTGGACGAGCCGACCCAGGGCGTGGATGTGGGCGCCAAAGCGGAGATTCACCGGCTGATTGTGGATTTGGCACAGGCCGGGCTCGCGATTATCATGATTTCTTCTGAGTTGCCGGAGATTCTGGGAATGAGCGACCGTATTGCCGTGATGCATGCCGGTGGGATGGGCGGCATCTTGCTGCGTGCGGAGGCCACGCAACAGAAGATTTTGTCTCTGGCGCTGGGGCATACACCCACGGGCGAAATGGCGCGGATCGAGGAATGATCAAGGGGCATAGCCGCGAGCTCTCGGTCGCTGGAGCAATAGCCGTCCTCTTCCTGGTCCTGGCGTTGGCCGCGCCCGGATATTTCAGCCGGGACAACCTGACAGATCTTTTCCTTGCCAACGTTCCCGTGCTGATCATCGCTCTCGGCATGACCCTGATCATTCTCACCGGGCAAATCGATATTTCCGTGGGATCCATGTTCGCCGTGTGCGGCGTAGCCGCTGGAGTATTCGTGAAAGCCGGCTGCCCGGTTGCTTTGGCAGGTTTAGGCGCCTGTGGCGTGGGCGCTGCTTTGGGAGCCGTCAACGGTGCTCTTGTCGCGTATTTGCGGATACCTTCGATCGTGGTCACACTGGCGACTATGGTGATCCTGCGGGACGGATTGCGCTGGATCACTCAGGGCGCGTGGATTGAGGATTTACCCTCCCGCTTCCAGTGGCTGGGATTTTCCCGCTCGTCGTATCAGGCAGTGATGTTTCTTATCGCTGGGGGTCTCTCCATTGCCATCGGTTGGGGACTGCGGAACCTTGCAGCCGGCCGGGCGATTTACGCGACAGGATCCAATGCAGAGGCCGCCCGGCTCGCTGGAATCGATACGCGCCGCAACATCTTCTCCGTGTTCGCCATTATCGGGGCGCTTACGGGCCTGGCGGCGCTGCTAAACTCGGTGCGATTCAATCAAATTCCGAGCAACGCCGGTCTGGGGCTGGAAATGAAAGTAATTGCCGCTGTGGTAGTGGGCGGAGCGGCCATCACGGGTGGAACCGGGACGATTCTCGGCACGGTGCTTGGCGTGATCCTGCTGGGCGCCATTGGTCCGGCGCTTACGTTCTTGGGAATTAATGCCTATTGGGAAAAGGCGATTCAGGGCGCCATCATTTTGGCTGCGGTCGTTGCCGATGCGGCGCGCATGCGGCTCGTTCCGGGCGGGATTGGGAGAGATGCAAGCAGCGCCGCAAAAACTCACGCATAGCCGCTGGCGCGATCGCCTTTTCCCGGGCGGCGAATGGATTCTGCTGCTCGCGCTTTTCGCGGAGATTGCTCTGTTCTCCGTAATTGCGCGAAACTTCTTCACCTGGGGCAATTTCTTTGAGGTGGTCCGGTTCAGTGTGGAACTCGGGCTGCTCGCTCTGGCTCTGACGCCGGTCATTATTACGGGCGGGATCGATCTCTCGGTTGGTTCGATGATGGGGCTGGCCGCAGTTGTCTTCGGCGCCGCCTGGCGGGATTGGCATCTTTCCTTGCCGGCGGCCGCGCTGGCCGCACTTCTCACTGGATGCGCAGGCGGCGCTCTGAATGGGCTGCTCATCGCGCGCTTGAGTCTTCCGCCGCTGGTCGTCACGCTTGCCTCATTTTCCATGTTCCGCGGCATTGCGGAAGGGATTACGCAGGGGGCCGTAAACTACACGGGCTTTCCGGCATCCTTTCTGTTTTTCGGGCAGGGCTATGTGCTTCGGCTCATTCCCATTCAATTGTCGGTTCTGCTGCTGGCGTTCCTCGGATACTGGGTGCTGCTGCACCGCTCCATTTTCGGACGCGCTCTCTATACCATCGGATTTAATCCGGCGGGGGCCCGCTATGCAGGCATCCCCGTGCGGCAAAGGATCGCCATGGTCTACTTCCTGTGCGGCGTCGTGTCGAGCGTGGCCGCCATTGTGTACGTCGCGCATCTCGGACAAGCAAAAGCCGATGCCGGGACCGGATATGAGTTGGACGCCATTACCGCGGTGGTGTTGGGCGGAGCCTCGGTATTTGGCGGCCGCGGAACGCTTTGGGGCACCCTGTTCGGCCTTTTTTTTCTCGCAGTATTGCAGAATGGATTGCATCTGGCCGCCCTGCCGTCTGAGCTGACAGGTGTGATGACTGGCACACTGCTCGTGCTGATCATCGGCTTCGACCAGCTTCGTTCACCCGGACGGGCCGCATCGCCCAAGGAGGAAAGGAATCAAGTGAAGAATAGCCAAGTCGCGGTCCTGTGCGGAGCGATTCTCGCCGGATCGCTGATCGTCGCCGTTACCAATATTTTGCTGGTGCGTTCGATGGAACAAAGAACGCCGGGAACCGCGGCCGCCGGAGTGATTGCAGGCCACCATCGCCGGGTCATCGCGGTCATGCCCAAAGCTAAGGGCGACCCGTACTTTGTCAGTGCACGCGTGGGAGCGGAGGAAGCCGCCAAAGAGCTGGGTGTGGACCTGATCTGGGACGGGCCGACCGGCCTCGACGCGGCCAAACAAAACGAGTTCGTCGAGAATTGGATCACCAGGCAGGTAGACGCGATCGCCGTAGCTGTGGAGAATAAAGCCGGGATTTCGACCGTCCTGCGCAAGGCCCGTCAAAAAGGTATTCACGTCCTCACCTGGGACGCCGATGCCGAACCCGATGCGCGCGATTATTTTGCAAATCAGGCCACTCCCGAGGGGATCGCCAACACGCTTACGGACGAAGCCGCCCGCCTCTTGAACGGCAAGGGCGAGTTTGCGATCATCACCGGCGCGTTGACGGCGGCGAATCAGAACGAGTGGATCGTATTCATCAAAAAGCGGCTCGCGGAGAAATATCCGGAGCTCAAATTGAAAACCATCCGGCCGGGCGACGATGACCGGGACAAGGCGTTCACCGAGACGCAAACCGTCCTCAAGGTTTACCCGGAAGTGAAGTTGATTATGGCCATTTCCGCTCCCGCGGTTCCGGGGGCCGGCGAAGCTGTCCGGCAGACCGGCAGAAAAGATGTGGACGTGATCGGGTTGTCGCTGCCGAGCATCTGCAAGCCGTATGTCCACGACGGAGTGGTCCAGACAGTGGTGCTCTGGAGCACACGCGATCTTGGTTACCTCACTGTCTACGCAAGTGATCTGCTGGTGGAAGGGAAGCTTCCTCCCGGCGTCACGAGCATTCAAGCAGGGCGGCTCGGCTCACTGCAGGTGCGCGGCACCGAAATTATCCTGGGTAGTCCGCTGATCATAAACAAGGCGAATATCGACGGGTTGGATTTCTAAAATCATCGGACTCGCTTGGGTGATATCATCTGCCACATGAACGCAGTTCCCAGGCGTCGTCCGGCGCGTCTTTCCGCCGGGTTTGCCCCGCAATCCGCGGCGGCCGTTTCCAATCCCCAGGCACTGGATATCACCGGATTCCGGCACTTTCCCGTCCGTGAGCCGGTATCCGGCAACCGCTATTCTTTACTCCGCGTAATGACCCGCTCCGGCCTCACAGGGTGGGGCGAATGCCGTTCAGTCACGAGCGATGATCTCCACAATCTCGAAGCCGCCTGGTTGGGTAAACCCGCGCACAATTACGCGGCAATTGACACTTCGACGCCGGCCGGCGGAGCCCTCGACATGGCCTTGCTCGATATTCTGGGCAAGGCCTGCCATGCGCCCGTGTACCGCTTGCTGGGAGGACCTACCCGAAGCAAGGTTCGCGCCTACGGATCCCCTTTCGCGGCGGACTTTCCCATCGTCACCGTCGCCATCCCCGCGCCGGCATCGCGCAATCAGGGCAAAGCCTACCAGGATCAGATCCGCGCTCTTGTAGATGCGGTTCCGGCCACCTCCGATTTCGTGCTCAATGGAAACGGCCTGCTTACTGCGGGCGATGCCGCGTCGGTTGCCGCGACTGTGGAATTAAACCATCCCCTCTGGTTCGATGAGCCTTGCGCTCACTCGAACTTCGAAACGTTGCGGAAAATCTCGAACGAAACCGTCGTTCCGCTTGGGTTTGGAAGGGGAATCCATGACATGGGAACCTTCCAGGCACTGCTTCGCGAAGGACTGATCGATATCGTCCGCCCCGAACTCGCCTTCTTCGGAATTATCGGTATCAAGCGGATCGCGGCTCTCGCGGAGACGTATTATGTCGCGGTGGCGCCGCATCATGATACTGGGCCTTTGGGTACTGCGGCGGCGCTTCATCTGGCGGCGAGCATACCTAATTTCTTCGTCCAGCATGTGCCGATTCCATCAGCGCCGGAAGACCGGACGATGCGGGCGGCCCTGTGTTCTCCGAATCTCGAGGTAGGCCGCCATGGTTTCCTCGCACTGCCGCAAGGGCCGGGCCTGGGCGTAACTATCGACGAGTCTGCTCTGGAGAAATATCATGCGGCGTAGAAACTTCCTCGCGCTCGGATCGGCGGGAATTGCGTTCGCCGGCCCGGTAAAGCGAGGCGCTCTCGAAACGGACGCTTGTGGCTGTACATTCGCACAGGCCGCGCCTATGGGATCTGATCTCTTCGCCGATCTTCACTCCGGCCTTCGGATCACCGGCCTCAAGGTATTCGGTGTTTCCCTTACGCCTTCGTCCGACCGCCCCTATGTTTTTGTCAAGCTGGAAACCAATCAGGGACTCGTCGGGTGGGGCGAGGGCACCCTGGAGGGTAAAGCCGGCGCGGTGATGGCGTGCATCGACGATTTTCGTGATTTCCTGATCGGCGCCGATCCCATGCAGGTCGAGCATATCTGGCAGTCGATGTATGTACACTCGTTCTACCGCGCGGGTCCGGTAATCGGTTCCGCGATTTCCGGTATCGATCAGGCGCTATGGGACATCCGCGGCAAGGCTCTGGGCATGCCGGTCTACAAGTTACTGGGCGGCCCGTTTGATGCCCGCGGCGTCCGCGGTTATTATCACGCCGATGGAGCCAGCCGTGAAGAATTGAGCCGGCTGCGCGAGACGGCGCTCGCGCAGGGCGTTTCGTGCTTCAAAACCGGCATTCCCGGCTATTACGAGTGGATTGAGCGGCGGCCGAAGATTGATGCGGCCGTCCATAATATGCAGATGCAGCGCGAGGCGCTGGGACCGGACATCGACATTGCGGTCGACTTCCATGCCAAAACGAGCCCGAGCGTGGCATCCATCCTCGTGAGGGAGGTCGAGCCGCTCAATCTGCTGTTCATTGAAGAGCCCTGTCCCCCGGAGAATGTGCAGGCGATGGCGAAAATTGCGCGCCGCTCGACCACCCCCATTGCAACTGGCGAGCGGTTGATCGCATCCTACGGCTGCCGCGAGCTGATTGAGATGGGCGTGGTCGACATCTTGCAGACCGACATCAACCATGTAGGCGGCATCAGCGGTTTGTGGAAAGTGGCCGCTACCGCCGCGGTTTCGGGAATTTCGATGGCGCCGCATGCCTGCGAGGGGCCCATCGGCGGATTGGCAACCATTCACGTCGATGCCGCCATGCCCAACTTCGTAGTGCAGGAGATCTGCGGCCAGGTGAAGCCTAACGCCGCGGACAAGGTGTGGGAAGAATGGTTTGGACATCCGGCCATGCGTATGATCAACGGCCGTTTCCCTCTGTCCGAAAAGCCGGGCCTCGGCTTCGAGCTCTCCGAGGCGGCGCTGGCTAAGTTTCCCTTTGGCGGTACACGGCCCATGGCACGCGTCTTTCACGAGGATGGCGCCGTGGCAGAGTGGTGACCGGCCGGCGGCCACCGGACGAATTCGATCAGAAGGTCGCCTTGAGTGCGAACTGCAGCACTCGCGGATTACCCGCCGCGGTAATCCGCCCGGTCGACGAGGAACCCAGATAGTTCTGGGGCTGCGAGAAATTGACATCGTTGAAAGCGTTGAAGAACTCGGAGCGAAACTGGATCTTCATCCGCTCAATAACGGCGAAATCTTTCAGCAGGCCCAGATCGGTGTCGAAGAGGCGAGGACCCCTGAGGATGTTCTTGCCCGAGTCGCCAAACGTGCCGATGGCGTTGGGTACGAAAGCCGCCACGTTAAAGTACTCCTGGACCAACTGCCCGTGGGGGCGTCCGCGGTCAAGACTGGCAGGGCCTCCGATATAATCTGCCCGGTCCGAGAAGATCCCGCTGAACGAGTTGTCGACATTGCTGAACACGGAGTATGGGAATCCGGACCTCCAATTAGTAATCGCCGTGAGTTCCCATCCGTTGATGAGTTTGCTGGCTAAGCCATGCAGAGGCGCATTCGGAATCTGCCACACACCCGAAAAATTGACGACATTCGGCACATCATCGTTGGAAACGCCATAGTCGAATCGCCGGTTGAAAGGATCGGTTTGGCCATTGCCTCCCGCCGCGCTGACGTCATCCAACATTCTGGAATGCGTGTAATTGGCCAGGATAGTGAAACCGTTGCTGAAGCGCTTTTCCAGGTTCAGACGCAGAGACTCGTAGTGTGAGTCGTTGTCCGAGGAAAACAGCCCTACGCTGCCAAAAAGCGGGTTGAGACGACGCTGCTGCGTATTCGCTTCTGTCGAAGTACCGGGCACATAGATCGCCGGATTCTGTTCGTTGAAACCCAGAACGCCGCTGGCCAGATAGGTGCCCTTATTGCCCGCGTAAGCAATTCTGCCAACCCAGGATTGACCGAATTGATGCTCCAGATTCACACTCCAGGTAGCCATCTCCGGCATGTGCCAGTCATGCTGCAATGTACCGTAAATCGAGACCGGGAGCGTGAAGGTAGCGTCTTGCGCGGGAGGGTTTCCGGCATACTGCGCGGGGAAAGGGTTCGCAATTCCGATGCTGGAATAAGGATTGGTAAAATTCACCACGCCTGTGTAATTGAACTGGGGACTGAAAGGGGCGGTGTCCACCATTCCGTTCGAATCGTGGTTTCCGATGGGTGAATAGTAAATGCCTCCGCCGCCTCTCAGGACGGTGTGATGGCCCAGTTCGTAGGCGAATCCAAGGCGCGGTCCGAGGTTGAAGCTATCCGTTAGCGACCCACCCTTCGGACAGCCGGGGTCTCCGCCGAACAGCATTCCTAGAGGCGCGTTGGGGAACCGCGTCGACGGGTAGGTCGTTCCAGGCAAATAACACACGATGCGGCCCTTCTCTTCGGTGTACGGAAAATACGGATCCCATCGCAGTCCCACCTCAACTTTGAGCTTTGGCGTCACGCGGATGTTATCCTGCACGTAAAGGCTCCACAAGACGCCTTCCAGATTCTTGTATTCGCCTCCGCCCTGGTTGAAGTTTGACGCATCGCCCAGTATGAAGTCAGAGAGATTGCTGCCGGAGTTAGAGCCTCCGAAAGTAAATTCCCCTGCCATGAGGAACGTGTTCACTAGCGTGTTCGAGATGCGCACGGCCTCGCCCCCTATATGAATCTCGTGCCGCCCCCGTTGTGCAGTCACATCTTCACGGACCGTGTAGTCTCCCCGGTTGAAGATGCCCAGGTGATTGGTATTGACAGAGAAGTATCCGTTGACCGACATGCTGATTTCGGGCGGCGTTGGCGCGGCGATCTGGATGCCGGCGTCAGGAAAACCAAACGGGGCGCCCGAGAGCGATCCCCCGGTTTGCGCGCTCCAGCCGAACCAGGTATTGAACAGGACGGTTGGGGAGAGTGAGTAGATGTCGTTCAGCGCCAGGTTCTTGATCGTAACCCGATTGCCATTGCCGTCGGCCGCCAGAATATTCTGCTTGCCGATGGCGACATCAGGCGGCTCGCTAAAGCGCGTCCAAAACCAACTGCCGCTTACCTGGTTCTTACCTTGAAGCCAGTTGATTTTGATCATGTATTGATCGTCGTTCTGCACGATATTTGCGCCCGCGAAAGTGAGTTGACCGTTGGGGCCATTCGGCAACGGCATGTCATTCATGAAGAATTGGGCGGGAGCACTCAACCGGTTGGCAGGAATCTGATCGTTGGGAAACGGTTGGCCCGTGGTGGGATCATTCACCGTGATCCCCGAACCTGCGAAGTTTCCGGTCCGCTCAGCCGCGGTGGGGACGAATGCCACATTACCCTGCGCCGCGCTTCGAATGGGAGTTCCCTGGTAAGTGCCAAAATAGAAGAGCTTGTTCTTGATAATCGGTCCTCCCACCGACCCGCCATACTGGTTACGCTTGAGCGTATCCTGAGTCGGCGCGAAGAAATTGCGAGCGTTTAAGTCACCATTGCGAACAAATTCGAACAAATCGCCGTGGATTTCATTCGTGCCGGATTTGGTCACGATATTGACAACCGCCCCGGCTCCGATTCCATACTGCGCCGAAACATTGTCGGTCTGCACGTTAAACTCTTGCACGGCGTCGGGATTGGGGAACGGCAGATTCGTATTCAGATAAGTATCGTTGTGGCCGGCGCCATCCATCTGAAAGTTGACCCCGCGCGGGCCAGCGCCGCTCACGTTGCCATCCACCTCACCCGGATAGACTCCGCCCTGGCAATTCACCAGGCAATAATTGCCGGTCTCATTGACCGTGCCGGCCGAGAGGAAAAGCAGGTTCTGCGGCTGCCTGCCGTCGAGAGGCAGGTCCACGATCCTCCGCTGATCGATCAACTGGCCGACGGTTCCCGATTGCGTATTCAGCAACTCGGCGTCCGCGGATACGGTCACCGCCTGCGAGAGATTGCCGACATTGAGTTGTATCGGAACGGTAGCCGTCTGGTCGAGTACCAGAATAATGCCGCTCTGGACATAACGGGCGAACCCCTGTTTTTCGACGGCGATCTGATACCTGCCCACAGGCAGAGCGGTAAACGAAAACGTGCCGCGGCTTCCCGTCTGGGTAGTCTTCTGCAAACCCGTTTCCAGGTTTTCGAGCGAGACTTTGGCGTCGGTGACTGCCGCCCCGGAAGGATCGGACACCGTGCCTACCAGACTCGCGGTGGTGTACTGTGCATGGCTGATACTGGCTGCGCCGAGCGCGAGAAATATCGCAGAGACAGCGCAAAATATGGACCGTTCAATGGAAATCGACGACATCGGGTAACTCCTTTCCGCGAAAGAAATGCCTCATTCCTGGGCGGCAGCGGGGCCACCGGAGACGGCTAAAGACTGTAACGGAGAGAGTCGCGACCCGCCTTTGAACAAGCCGGCTGGGCAGGTTAAACGAGACCTGACTCTCATTTTCACTTCTGCAACACAGCTAATCTTGAAGCGGCTACCGAATATACTGAGCGATTATGCAGCGGAATATGGGAAAAGTCAAGGAAATTGCAACAGGGGGCGATCCGCTACAGCCGCCTCATAAACGCATACAATAAGACTTCGCAAGTACGCCTCTTATGCGATACGCATTTCGAGTCCTGCGCAAGAATCCCGGTTTCACCCTGGCGGCGGCCCTCACGCTCGCCCTGGGCATCGGCGCCAACACCGCCATCTTTTCTGTCCTCAACGCCATGCTGCTGCGCGCCCTGCCCTTTCGCGATCCGCAGCGCCTGGTGATGGTCTGGGAAGCCAACCCGGCGCTCGACAGCCTGGTGGCGGAACGCGTGCAGACTTGTCTGCAGAATTTCCTGGAATGGCGCGGCCAGAACCGCGTATTCGACGGCATAGCGTTCTTCCGCTACAGCAGTATCGATCTCACCGGCGCCGACAAGCCGGAGCAGGTGAGGGCCGCGCCTGTCTCGCCCGGCTTCTTCGACGTATTAGGGGTTCGCGGTCTGCTGGGCCGTACGTTTACCGCGCAGGAATCCGAGCCGGGCAGGGATCGGGTAGTGGTCCTGAGCAACTCGCTTTACCAGCGGCGCTTTGGCGGTAACCCGAGAATCCTGGGGCAAACCATCCTCATGAAAGGCGCCCACTACACCGTGGTCGGCGTGCTGCCGCCCCAGTTCCACCTGCCATCGCTGCGCGGCGGCATGGAGGAGTTCAAGCCGGAGGTCTGGGTGCCGGCAGACGTCGATCCGAAGCGTAGCGAGGCGAGCATCACACAGCGCCGGCTGTACGTGTTCGGACGCCTCAAGCCCGGAATGCCCATCGAGCGGGCGCGTGCCGATATGACACTCATTGCCAGGCGCCTCGAAGAGCAGTATCCGCAACTGGATCGCAGTTGGGGTGCGACCGTGTTTCCGCTCGCCGCGGAAGATATGGGCGCGGACATGCACCGTACGTTGATGGTGCTCGAATGCGCCGTGGTCTTCGTGCTGCTGATCGCCTGTGCGAACGTAATCAACCTGCAGCTTACACGCACCTCCGCCCGTGAAAAAGAGCTGGCCATCCGGGTGGCGCTGGGCGCGGGCCGCTGGCACGTGGTGCGGCAGATGCTCGGGGAGAGTTTGCTGCTGAGCGCTTTGGGTGGCGTTGCCGGAGTGCTGCTGGCGTATTGGGCTGTCGCTGGGATGGTGGCCCTGGCCCCCTCCGACATCCATCACCTCGATGATTTGGCCATCGATGGACGGGTGCTGGCCTTCACGATATCGATTACGGTCCTCGCTGGTTTGCTGTTCGGGTTGGCGCCGTCCATCTTCGCCGCCCGGCAAGACCCCAATGATGCGCTGAGGCGTGGCGGACGCTGGGGTGAAGGCGAAGCCGGCGGGCGCATCCGGCGGGCGCTGGTAGTGGCCGAAGTGGCTCTCTCACTGGTGCTGCTGGCTGGCGCCGGGCTGATGATCCGCAGCCTGCGCTCCGTGCTCCAGCTCACCCCAGGCTTCCGCAGCGACCATCTGCTCACCATGCTGATTGATCTGCGCAGCAACCGCTATACCAAGCCCGAGCAGGGCGGCGCCTTTGTGAATGACCTGTTGGAACGTGTGGCGAAGCTCCCGGGAACGGTATCGGCTGCGGTGGTGAACGATCTGCCAATGGAACAGATCCAGATGACGACCTTCCGCGTGGAGGGGCGGCCCGCACCCGCGCCCGGCACGGCTCCTGTGGCGGATTCCCGCGAGGTCAGCGAAGAGTATATTGCAACCCTGGGTATGCGTCTCGTCGCGGGACGCGGCTTCACGCGGGCCGAGGCTCACACGCAGAATCCCAGCGTAGTCATCATCAACGAGAGCCTTGCGCACAAGCTGTGGCCCAACGAAGACCCGCTCGGCAAGGTGCTTCAGTCGAGCAGCGACACGGCGCCCGGCGCGTGGCGGCGTGTCGTGGTTGGGGTGGTCGCCGACACGCGCCAGCTTGGACTGGACAGCCCGCCGCGCCCCGAAATGTTTTTTCCCTCCCGCGGCCAGTTCCCCAATCTTGCGCTGATTGTGCGGACGGCGGGCGATCCGCTGCGCATGACCTTCGCGGTTAGCGCGCAAGTCTGGACCATCGATAAAGACCAACCGGTACACGATGTGATGACCATGGACCACGTCGTGGACGATACCATTTCCCAGCGCCGCTTTAACATGTTGCTGCTGGCCATCTTTGCAGCCACCGCACTGGTGATGGCGGCTGTGGGTATCTACGGCGTACTGGCTTATACCGTGAGCCGCCGCACGCAGGAGATCGGCATCCGCATGGCCCTGGGTGCGCAGACGCGCGACGTATTCCGGCTCGTTGGACGCGAAGGCTTCGGACTGGCGCTGGCAGGCATCGGCATTGGCCTCCTTGGCGCGCTGGCGCTAACCCGGCTGATGAGTAGCTTATTGTTCGGCGTGAGTCCGACGGATCTGGCCACCTTTGCGGCCGTGCCGGCAGTCCTGGCAGCGGTCGCGTTGTTGGCCTGTTACCTGCCGGCGCGGCGCGCGGCGCGGATAGATCCCACCGCAGCCTTAAGGTCCGATTAACGCTGATTCAGACCTCGTGGCGGCGCGTGCGGGAAAGAAGTTGCCTCGCGCGATCCAGGGCCTTCTGTTCAGACTCTTCCCGCGTCGCTCCCGTGGTGCGCGCCAGCCATGCGCCTGGCGAGACGTTGTCGGCCTTCGAATGATATACCTCGCCCAACTTATACGTGGTGAGATTCACCTTCCAGCCTTCGACGTCCACCTGCCGCTCGCTATATTCTTCAGCTTTCATGGGGAACCTGTTTGTTCTGCCCGTAGTATGCCGTGGCCCCATGTTTGCGCAAAAAGTGCTTATCTGCGTGAGTGGGATGTAAAGGCCCCACCGCGGCATTGAGGGTCACGCTCCAATAAGCCATCTGCGCGACATATTCGAGGATGACTGCATGATGTGCCGCTTCCCGCGGGGTGGCGCCCCAGCAGAACGGACCATGGCCCGCGACCAGCACTCCGGGCGACTCGGCTGGATCGAGCGCGGCGAACCGGCGCACAATGGCATAACCCGTGTTGCGCTCATAGTCCGACTCGATCTCGGCCGGAGCCATGGGATCGGTCAATGGCACCGAGCTGCGAAAATAATCGGCGTGTGTGGTGCCCAGGCACGGAATCTCGCGCCCGGCCTGCGCCCATGCCGTGGCATAGCGCGAATGGGTGTGAACGACCCCCGCGACGGCCGGAAAAGCTTCATAGAGCGCCAGGTGCGTGGCCAGATCGGAAGAAGGGCGCAGGTTGCCTTCCACCGTCCGGCCACTGAAATCCGTAATCACCAGGTCGGCCACACGCAGGGAGTCGTACGGCACACCGCTGGGCTTGATAATCACCAATCCATCGGCGCGCGATATGCCACTGGCGTTGCCGAAAGTGTACAGCACCAAACCCTGGCGAACCAGCTCCAGGTTCGCGTCCAGAACTTCGGCGCGGAGTCGTTCGAGCATCATGGAGATGCTTCATTATAGTGCGAAGCCGCCCGGCTGAGGCGCCGGCTCAGCTAGGTTATTCGACCCGCAGCGGAGAATAGGTTCCGCGAACACGGGCGCAGAAGGCCCGACTACGGCAGCACCGTGAAGGGACCGGCGCTTAGGAGCGTGCCCGTGGGTGTTGTCACCTGGACGGCTCCTGTGGTGGCGCCGGGTGGCACGGCGGCCGTGATTTCCGTTGGCGCGTCGATGGTGAAGACCGCCGGAGTGCCGTTAAAGGTAACGGCGGTTGCGCCGGTGAGGTCGGTGCCGAGGATGCGGATGACCTGGCTCACCTTGCCGTTGTGGGGCAGCGTTTTTACGAATGGGCCGAGACCTACCGACAGGCTGAAGATGGTGCCACAAGCACCACAATTGGCCCCGCCGTAAGGCGTTACGCCATAGAAGTTGCCATTGGTGTCCTGGAGCAGCGCCGTCTCGGGGTAGTAACCGTCCGTGCACTCGCTTTGCGAGCAGAAACTGTACAGCGTCGTGAGCGCACCGCTCGGGGTCATTTTGAAGATCGCCCCACCTTTGTTGGCCCCGCCATTCCGAATGGTCCCGTACAGGTTGCCGTCGGTGCCCTGGACCAGCCCAGCGGGGGGGTGCTCGCCGTCCGCGCATCCGCTTTGCGAGCAGAAGCTGTATAGCGTTGACAGAGCACCGCTTGGGGTGATCTTGAAGACCGTCCCACAGCCCCCAGTGGAGATACAGTCGGCGCCTGTTCCGCCCTCGCCAGTGGTTCCGTACAGGTCCCCGTTGGTGGCTTGGACCAGCCCTGCGTAGGGGTATGCGCCGTGCGCGCCGTCGAAGCTATACAGCGTGGTCAGCGTGCCGCTCGCGGTGATTTTGAAGACTGTTCCAACGCCGTTGGCCCCCCCGTACGTCGTTGTTCCGTAGAAGTCCCCATTGGTGGCCTGGACCAGCCCGGCGTAGGGCTCTGAGCCGTCCGTACAGTTTGGTTGCGGGCAAAAACTGTAAAGCGTCGTCAGAGCGCCGCTCGGGGTAATTTCGAAAACCGTGCCCGACCCATGGGCTCCGCCAAGCTGGGTTGTCCCGTAGAAGTTCCCACCGGTGGCCTGGATCAGCCCCGCCAGGGGGCCGTATCCGTCGGGGCAGTTTGTCTGGGAGGAGCAAAAGCTATAGAGCGTCGTCAGCATACCACTTGGAGTAATTTCCAAGATCGTGCCACAGCTGGAGGATGGTGAGCATCCGCTAACCCCGCCAAGGGCGGTTGTTCCGTAGAAGTCCCCATTGGTGGCCTGGACAAGCCCCACGGGGTCTGCACCGTCCGTGCACCCACTTCGGGAGCAGAAGTTGTGCAGCGTCGTCAGCATACCACTCGGGGTGAATTCGAAAATCGTGCCACCGAGGTGGGCGCCGGCGCCCCCGGTTGCCCCGTAGAGATCGCCATTGGCACCCTGGACCAGCCCCGCGGTAGGCTGCGCGCCGTTCGTTCCCTCAAAGCTGAAAAGAGTGGTGAAAGTCTGCGCAGGTAGGGCAATCGCCGTCATTGCGCACAGCACCAAGACAACGTACGTCCCCCGGTTCAGTTTGCCCAACGCGTCAAAGATTCGTTTCATCGATGCTGCTCCATTTCGCCTGCCGCCTTAGCGTTCCTGGTTAGTATAAGCCTGTCGCTCCAGGGAATAGAACGCGGTTTATTTATTCTAGACGGTACCCGTCACGAGTGCAGCATCGTGCACACTCCGCAACGCTTCTAAAACGGCTACCGGCAATGGTGGATAACGCCGTCCCGTTCTTCCTTCGATGGCGCGGAAATGCGAATGCCGATCGTCAGCATCACCAGCGTAAACGATGTACGCACGAGCGACCGGTCGTAGATCTCTCGCCAACCTCATGCTGGTGCGCGCGGAAGCAGCACCCCGTTCAGTACGCTGAAGATGGCGGTATTACCGAAAGTTTTCGAGCTCAGTGGGTCATCGCGTAAACCACATAATTTACGCCGATGCGAATGGCGAGGGCGGAAAACTTCTCCGGATACTGGGGCTCGTCGGCCCATTCCCAGGCATCCCCCAGGTCCGAATTGTAGGAGATGGCCACCATGATGCGGCCATCGTCGTCGTAAATGCCCCGCCAGTGCGCTCCGATGCCGTTGTTCTTGTAACCCAGCCGCAAATGCGCGGCTCCCGGAACCTGGTAGCGTTGATTTAGGTCGTAGACGGTGTGAAAAATGGCGTCGCCGTCGGAAATGTCCACGATGGGACGGTCCGGGAAAACGCGTTTGATGCGCTGCTCGAACATCTCCCATTCGAACGTACCGTGAAAATCGTCCGCCATGAAGAACCCGCCACGCAGCAGATACTCGCGCAGGAGTTTCGCCTGAGCGTCGGTGAGGCCCCATTCCCCGACTTGAACAGCGTATAACCAGGGCCAATCGTAAGCGTCGCCCTCTTCGAGATTCACAGGCTGTTCGACGGCGCGCACTTGCACGCGGGTCAGGCGCCGCAGTGCCTGGGAAAAGTGCCGGTCGGCTCGCGGATAATCCTGCGTCCAGAGAGACAGCCCTTCGCGCCAGTCTCCGTCGAAGCGGCCGGCGTAGCCGTCATTGGGGCCCGGCGGATACATGAGGCGGGCAAAAGTCCACTCCCCGTTTTGCTGCCAGTCCGCGGGTAATTCGAAATTCTCGTACTCCACGCCGGGAAACTGGCGAAACGGGTGCTGAAAAGCGCACAGGGCGCTCAAGAAGGCGACTCCGCATGCTACCCTCCATAACGCACTCCGGAAGCCCATAGGTCCGCCTATCTCTGAGGATATCACTCGGCTACACTGGAGATTATGCCCATCGTTATCACTCAGGTCGATGCATTCACCAACCGGCCCTTCGCCGGAAATCCCGCGGCCGTGTGTATCCTGCCGGCAGCCCCGGCGGATCGCTGGATGCAGGATGTGGCGCGCGAAATGAACCTTTCCGAGACGTCCTTCCTGGTGCCTCAGAACGGCGGCTACAACCTGCGCTGGTTCACGCCGTCGGTCGAGGTGGATTTGTGCGGCCATGCTACGCTCGCCAGCGCGCATGTGCTTTGGGAGGAAGGCCACCTTGCGGCCACAGAGCAGGCCCGCTTCCATACACGCAGCGGCTTGCTGCTGGCGGAGCGCGCCGGCGAATGGATCGAAATGGATTTTCCTGCCAAGGCCGAGCAGCCCGCCGAGACTCCCGCCGGCATGGTGGCAGCTCTCGGCATCCAGCCGGTTTACGTAGGGCGTAACCAGTTCGATTATCTGGTTGAGGTGGATTCCGCCGCGGCGCTGCGGGCCATTCAGCCGGATCACTCTGCCTTGCGGAAATTGCCGGTGCGGGGCATTATCGTGACGGCGCGGTCCGATACGCCCGAGTACGATTTCATCTCCCGTTTCTTTGCGCCGGGGTCCGGCATCGATGAGGATCCGGTTACCGGTTCGGCGCACTGCTGCCTGGGGCCCTATTGGAGCAAGCGCCTGGGCGAGACTGAATTCCTCGCATACCAGGCTTCCCCACGCGGCGGCGTGATGCGGGTTCGCTGTGCGGGCGATCGCGTATTTCTCGGCGGCCAGGCCGTTACGGTTCTGCGCGGCGAATTGTTCGCTGACGGACGCTTAAAGGCGTCCGCGCAGGCGGTCTCATGAATCGAGACGTGATGGCTCAAGTGACCAGAATCGCAACCATAGCCGGCCTGTGCAGGCGCAGCGCCAGCGCGAGCATGGAAATCGCGGTGAAACCATAGTAAGACCCGAACAAAATAAAGCTTGGACGTATTCCTGGTTCCAGTCTGATGAAGCCAAACGCCAGGGCAAAAAACGCCAAGGCAAAACCTATGGAGGCCGCTCCTGCCAGGGCAAAGAACCATCCGTCCCCAACATGACGCCGATGCCACAGAGTTCGCGCGGTGATCCATTCGAGCATGCCGAGGCTCATCGCCATCACCACGATCAGAAGTACGATGGTAACAAGACGGATGCTGAAACCGAAAATGCCGCTGAAGAGTAATCCGAGCGCGCCAAATGCAAGACCATTCACGAGCAGCAGCCAGCATTTGCCCGTCGTTGAACCCCAGAGGCCGGCTGCGATCGCGCAAGCTCCGGCCCCCAGTGCCAGCTTGCCGAGTAACATAAGGGTACGTTGCGACGGATGCACAAGGAAATTATCCGGATCCAGCATGATGAAGTACATGAAGGATGACACTGCGTAAAGAACGCCGCACAACGCCAATAACCACCAGTTTTTCGCCAGCGTCTGCATCGGGTTTCACCTCCGTATGGTAATGGTTCTCCCACAATGATAGCGCCGCGTGAATTTGCGGCCCTCATGCTACACTCCAGCTATGCCGCCCCATGAGCGCGACCTGCCGGATGAGCCTCCTCCTTTTCTGGGTACCTGGCCTCGCGTTTACGCCGCGGTGGTTGTTTATCTCGCGCTGGTGATCGCTGCCTGTTACGCTTTCACCCGCATCTTTGCATGAGACTGCTCGACTGGGTCGTGCTGGTCGGCTCCCTGGCCTCCATCATCGCCTACGGCCTGTACCGCGGACGCGGCAGCAACACCGTCGATCGCTACCTGCTGGCCGGGAAAAGCATGCCGTGGTACGCCATGGCGCTCTCCATTATGGCCACCCAGGCCAGCGCCATCACCTTCATCTCCACCACCGGCCAGTCGTATGTGGATGGCATGCGGTTCGTGCAATTCTACTTCGGCCTGCCTCTTGCCATGGTGGTGCTCTGCGCTACCGCCGTTCCGATCTTTCATCGCGCCGAAGTCTACACGGCCTATGAATACCTGGAGCGCCGCTTCGACGCCAAGACGCGGGCCCTGGCGAGCCTGATTTTCCTGATGCAGCGGGGCCTCTCCGTTGGACTCACCTTCTATGCGCCGGCCATCGTGCTTTCCGTGATCTTTGGCTGGCCGGACCGCCTCACCACGCTGATCATAGGAGTCACCGTGGTGCTCTACACTGTCACCGGCGGCATACGCACCGTCACCTGGACCGATGTTCAACAGATGTTGATCATCTTCTGCGGATTGCTGGTCGCGCTGATCACCATCATTCACATGTTGCCGCAGCAGGTCTCGCTACTCGATGCCATGCGGCTGGCCGGCTCGGCCGGCAAGCTCAACGCCGTCAACTTCCACTTCGATTGGAACGATCGCTACAACCTGTGGAGCGGTCTCATTGGCGGAATGTTTCTGGCGCTTTCCTATTTCGGATGCGACCAGTCCCAGGTGCAGCGTTATCTCACCGGGAAATCCATCGCCCAGAGCAAGCTGAGCCTGCTGTTTACCGCCGTCGCCAAAATCCCCATGCAGTTCTTCATCCTGTTCATCGGAGCCATGGTATTCGTGTTCTACATTTTCGAGCCGCCGCCCCTGGTGTTCCAACGCATCGAATACGATCGCATCCAGTCGGGGGCCGCGCGCGCGCGATATGAACCCATTGCCGCCCGCTATCAGGACGCTTTCGCGCGGCGCAAGCAAGCGGCGCTGGACATCGTGGCGGCCCGGCATGGCGGCGACCCACGCGGCGCGGAGGATGCGCAGGGCCGCTACCGGCAGGCGTTGGAAGATGTGGACACCGCGCGCAATCAGGGCGCCAGCCTGGTGGCCGCCACCGGCGGAGAGAAAGGTTTCAAGGATACTAATTACATTTTCCTGTCGTTCGTCACCCGCTATCTTCCGGCCGGCATCGTGGGTCTGGTGATCGCCGTGATCCTCGCCGCGACCATGTCTTCGAGCTCCGGAGAGATTAACTCGCTGGCCACGGTGTCGGTAGTGGATATTTACAAGCGCCACTTCCGCAAGGGCGCCAGCGACCACCACTACCTGACCGCATCCCGCGTGGCCACCGCCTTCTGGGGCGCTTACGCCGTAGCCTTTGCGGGATTCGGAAAGAATCTGGGGTCGCTCATCGAAGCGGTGAATATCGTCGGATCGCTCTTCTACGGATCGCTGTTAGGAGTGTTCACCTTGGCATTCTTCTTCAAGCGAGTGACCGGAACGGGGGCCTTCTGCGGTATGCTGGCCGGCGAGGCTGCCATCTTCGCCGCGTTTCTATTCACCGGAATTTCATTCCTGTGGTACAACGTGATTGGCTGCGTGGTAGTGATCGCGACCGGTACGGCCGTCAGCTTTCTTTCCCCCGCACCTTCCGCCACACCAGATACAGTACGATGAGCCCGGCGATCGCCAAGGCTGCGATCGCCGAGTGATGATGAATCCGTTCCGAAACAGCCTGCCATCGGTCCCCTAAAAAATAACCGATCGACAGAAACGTGCTGGCCCACAGCAACGCACCCAGATAGGCGAACAGCGCGAAAATGCGCGGTTGCACGTAGGACACCCCCGCCGCGTATGCCGTCAGATGGCGGACGCCCGGTACGAAATAGCCGAAGGTCAGGCTCCAGTGTCCCACCCGCTCGAAAAACCGATGCGCCTTGGCCAGGCGTTCCTCCGTAAGATGGATGTACTTGCCGAAGCGGTGTATCAGCGCCAGGCCGAACGTGCGGCCCAGTGTGTAACTCAGGGTGATGCCGCACATAGTGCCCAGCAGCACGGTGATAAAGGCGGGCGCCGCCTGCA
>Ga0302325_10001208_pt1 | contig 67119 bp, 60 predicted proteins | sample Palsa_T0_2_FD_201948 | JGI IMG/M metagenome (GOLD analysis project Ga0302325, IMG submission 201948) | Peat permafrost microbial communities from Stordalen Mire near Abisko, Sweden - Palsa_T0_2 | ecosystem: Environmental > Terrestrial > Soil > Palsa > Peat permafrost | place: Sweden: Abisko...
AATCTGCCTCAAGGCGCACCAGGGATTGCCGATGACATGAGGGGTTGTACTGAATTGGGCATCTTCTTCCGGCCGAAATGAATTCAAGTTGCTGGGACACGAATCGGCGACAAGGAGCGCGGCAACTTGTCCATCTATCCAGTCCTGCTGACGACCGGCGTGATCTTGGAAGCGCTGGTTCTGGCGCTGCTCTCGTGGAGACGCGAGTACCGGCGGCTGCCGATGTTCTACATCTATATCGTATGGGCGGTGGTGAGCGACTGCTCGATGCCCGTGCTGCACTGGCGCTTCCCCAACGCCTACGTGGGGATCTTCCTGGTGGAGACGTCGCTCGATTCCCTGCTACAGTACGGAATCCTGGTGGAACTGGCGTGGTCTGTGCTGCGGCCTTTTCACGCGCTGCCGCCGCGGCGGGTGCTTCCGGCCATTGCTCTGGGCGTGCTGGCAGTGGGGGTGCTGGCGTGGCCGTTTTCGGTCATGCCGGGGATGGCGCGGCTGGCCTGGGCACTGTGCTGATTGGGCGCGTGCAGGAGACGTTTGCGATTCTGCGCGTCGTGCTCTTTCTGGTGCTGGCCATCGCGAGCCACTGGCTGGCCATCGGGTGGCGCAACCGCGAACTGCAGATAGCTACAGGGCTGGGTCTCTATTCGCTGGGAAGCCTGGTGGGGACGCTAGCGCACCAGCACCAGTCGGTGACGGCGCCGAATTATCAAAGAGTGGATCTTGCGATCGCCGCGAGCTATTTCGGCTCGCTGGTGTATTGGGTGGTGAGTTTTGCGCAAAAGGAGCCGCCGCGTCCGGAGCTGCCCGCACACGCACAGAACATTCTGTTAGAGCTGGCGGGGACGGCGCACAGACAGCGCGCGGCGCTGGAGATGCGGCGCGTCGCGAGGGACGGTAAATAAGAGTGGGTTCGTGAGTCGTTGTGTTTTGACTTGCGATTTTGTACATATTTATGTACAATCTGACCTGAGGTTGAGATATGGCGGAACAATTCAGGTCGATTACCGAGACGCGGAAGGAGCTGCCCTCTTTGTCGCAGACCGTGCAGGGCGGAGGCGACCGGTACGTGATTACGAATCAGGGAAAGCCCCAGGCAGTGCTTATTGGATACAGCGAATATAAGGGACTCCTTGCGGCGGCAGAACTCCTGAATCGTCCGAAGGAATTGGCGCACCTTGAAGAAGGGCTAGCGCAGACCCAGCGGATCGGCTTCGAAGAACTCAAAGAGAATCTTCGCAACAAAAGGGCTGCACAAGGAGAAGCCACGCCGCCAACGACGGAAGAACAAACGGCTGCCGCTCCGCTCGGGGCAATCGATAAGAAGCTGGACCAAATCAAAGGATATCTGGAGAGGATTATCGAGCTGACGGCTGAGGGTGTGCCGGTGGCTCTTGTGGATGAAGAATCCCTCCGGTCTCGCAAGGGCTCCGACCGAGTTGTCCGCGGAAAACTTCTGTCCGGCGTGCCAATGAAGCAAATCAAGGTTGACTTGGTTGAGCATGATCGAGTGTTGACAGCAGAGCGCGAGGGTCGCAGGGTCATTGCAGCTGAAGCGGAGATGAAAGCTGGGAGGTAGCTACGCCCATGCGCGCCTACTACTTCAAGCCACGGGCTGAGGCGGATCTCGACGACCTGCACGCATACGACGATCTCGAAATGATTCACGAGGCAGTGAGAGGCCTGGCCGCCGGAGAGAAACAGGGCTATGAAGTTCCGCTGCAGAGCCCATTTCTCGGCGCAAGGGAGATACTGCACCAGTACCAGGTTGGACGGTACAAGTTAAATTACACGCTGACGAGGAAAGAACTGATCGTGCAATCCGTAATGGTATGACACCTGCCGACAAATTGAATCTTTGCGGGATCCTCGTAACCGGTGCAGGCAGCACAATCGCAATGGTTGGCGTGTTCTTCCAGATGAATGGCTATTTTGCAATCAAGTGGCGCGACATTCCAGCGCAGCTTTGGACCGTCTTCGCGAAAATGCGATCGGGCGGTATCGTGGGAGCGCTTTCTCAACTCAGTGTAGATGCCAGGTTAGGAGAGACGAAGAAGGAAGATCGCGGTAAGTCGCTGTTCGGCTTCTACTGCGTGCTGTTTGGATTTCTGTTGCAGATGTTGGGGTCCATGCTGCTCCTTTGGGCTCTATTTGGTAATAGCGGAAGTGGGGCTTGCAAAGTTTGCGGATGAACGCGCGGAAGATTAGCTGACTAGATCCGCACCGGCGGCCAAACAAAGAAGTCCTGCGATCCGGCGGGGCGCTGGCGCAGATTGTCGAGCTTCGCGAGCGACGCGTACTCGAGCAGCTTGGTGACCGTGGCGATCGGCGGGTGCTTCGCCTTGTAGGCCGCTGCCACTTCGACGCCCATTTCAAGCGCGGCGGCTTTGTGGTCGAGTAAGTATGCAACCTGCTGCTGGAGGTTCTCCTTCTCGAAGCGAAAGCTGAGCCGTTCCGCGTGCGGCAGTTCGTGAAGGAATTGCTGCTCGTTGGTGAGGCAGAAGGTGTGGGCACCGTAGGCACGCATGAGGCGGTCGTGGGGCTTCGTGACGGTGTTGGGGGAAACGTCGATGAGGCCGAGCGACTCGCGGATCAGGCCGATCGATTTTGAATAATCGCACTCGTCGATGTAGGTCGCCTTTTTGCCGGTGAAGTCGATCTGTTCCCAGTTGTTGCCTCGAATCTCGACGGGGAAATCCATCAAGGCCTCGGCCATGCGGGTGCATTTCACCGCGCGTAAGTAGTCGTCGAGCTGGGAGATGAAGAACAGCCGCAGCTTGAACAGGCGCTCGATATCGAAACCGTGATCGCTGAAATAGCGAGCGATCAGGTCGTCGATCTGGTTCGAGGCAGGGTTGTCGAGATCGCTTTCGAGCTCGCCGGCCAGATCGTAAATGGCCTGGAGAAGACGCGGCTCAAGGCAGGAGGCCCAGAGCTTCCGCAGCGCTGCCGGATCCTTGCCGTTCTTGAGAAAGAGGATCTTGCCGTTTTTCTTCTTTTCAAAGTCGACTTGGCCGATGGGGATTTCGTCCAGCGGCGAAGGCCAGACGGTATCGATGGAGCCGTTCACATGGGGGAAGCGCTTACGCAGATCGCGGTGCTCGTCGAATCCGTAAATGGTGATGAACTTGGTGTCGGGGGCGATGTGGCGATCGAAAAAGTAGGCCGGGGAATCCCCGTGAAAGGTGAGGAACGGGATGCCGAGATCGTTCCACAGATCGCGTTCGGTGCCGTCCTGCTGGCGCAGCATGATGCCCAATCCCATGGAGGCCCAGGAGTAGATCAGCTTCACTTCTTCGAATTTCACCTTGCGCAGGTTTTCGAGGAAGTGTTGGTCGTCGGCAAGGCTGATCTCATGGAAGCCCAGGCCGAGCGCGCCGAAATCGCGGCCCAGGGAGCGGCCGACGGACTCCAGTGTGGCGCCCCTGGTGGTTCCGGAGAGAAACAGGACCTTGTCCACGACGTGCTCCTTGAAATCGTTCAGTGCGTTTCATCAGCCCGCGGTAAGAGTCGATACCGCCGAAAACCATCCCTCAGGGGCTAAATCCCATCGTCTTTATTAGCTCTCTACGGCACGGCTGAAGCCGTGCCCTTTCAAGGCCGGACTTGTACAACAGGCTGCTGGATTCTGAGACCGCAAGGCTCAGTCGACCTTTTTGGAAATGTTGAGGAGGATGCCGATGCTGGCCAGCGTGAAGAACAGCGATGTTCCGCCAGAGGAGATGAAGGGTAACGGAATTCCTTTGGTGGGGAGGAGCGAGAGGACGACCGAAATATTGAAGAAGGCTTGCAGCAGGATTGCCGTCGTGATGCCGAAGGCGGTGAGGCGCGCAAACGGATCGGTTGACCGGTAGGCGGTGCGCAGTCCGCGGTAGCCGAGGACGCAGAAGAGCGCAACGATGCACATGGCACCGAGAAAACCCAATTCTTCAGCGACGTTGGCGAAGATGAAATCGGTGGACGCTTCGGGGAGATAGAACAGCTTCTGCATGCCCTCCATGAAGCCACGGCCTGTGAGGCCACCAGTGCCGACGGCGATGAGGGATTGGTTGATGTGAAACCCTGCGCCCTGCGGGTCGAGGTCGGGATGAACAAAGGCCAACATTCGGGCGCGACGCCAAGGAACCCAGAAAAGCAGAGCGGCGAGCGGCGGCAGCGCAACGGCGATGGCGGCGACGAGATATTTCCACTCCATGCCGGCGAGCAAAAGCATCATGGCGGTGACGCCGGCGAGGACGAGGGCAGTGCCGAGGTCGGGCTGCTTGACAATCAAGAGAATAAAGACGACGGGCATGATGGCGGCGCGCAGCAGAGTGTGTCGCCAGTCGCCGATGGAGTCGAGGCGTTTCGATAGGAACCAGGCCAGAAACAGAATGAGCACGGGCTTCGCGATTTCAGACGGCTGGAAGGAGAAGCCGCCGAAGAGGATCCACCGATGGGCGTGTTGCGCGTTGCGGAAGAAGAAGACAATGACGAGCAGCACGGTGGTGATAGCGATGCCGGTGAAGATGAAGCGCGGCGAGTTGTAGTGCTCGTAGTCGATGCTCATGAGGGCGACCATGAGCAGGACGCCGGCGAGAGCCCATCCGGCCTGGCGACCAACGACGGCATAAGGGGAGTGGAAGCGCTCCTGCGCCACGATGGCCGATGCGGAGAAGACCATGGCGAGACCCACGACCACGAGGGTGAGGGTGGTGAAGAAGATCCACTTGTCTACGCCGATGCGCTTGGCCATTTTGATTCCTTGTTAAGGATCGTTGAAAAGCAGAGCCTTCGCTTCGCCCAGGATTACGTAGGTCAATTCAGGTTCGTGCTTTCCCAGGTCTGACAATCCAGACCTCCACCCTACGAACAAAGGCCCGTTCGCGGGGACCCCGGCCCTGGGGCACCCATGTTCGTGAGGATTGAAGCATCAAAAACACAGATTGTTCCTGTTTCTAGGATCAACGAGGCGAGGCTCGGCTGCGGCTGTGGAACGAGACGAAGGGATACAGGTGGTTAACTGGTGCGGCTGCGCTCGACGGCGACGGGGAGTCCAGTGACTCCGCGCCACTCGTTGACCAGCTCTTTGAAGACGCGGCCGCGATGCTCGTAGCTTTCGAACTGGTCGAAGCTGGAGCAGGCGGGGGCGAGCAGGACCACGTCGCCGGGGCGCGCGGCGGCAGCGGCTTCGCGCACGGCTTTATCGAGGGTGTCGCAGGATTGGAGCGGCACCACGCCGCGGAGTTGCGACTCGATTTTGGCAGCGGCTGAGCCGATGGTGTAGACGGCGCGCACACGTTCGTGGAGCAGATGGGAGAGCTGCGTATAGTCGGAGTTTTTGTCTTTGCCGCCGAGGATGAGATGGACTCCGGTGGAGAAGGAGGCGATGGCTTTGGCGGTGGCGTCGACGTTGGTGGCCTTGGAGTCGTTGAAGAACTCGACGCCGTTGAGGGTGGCGACGTATTCCAGGCGATGCTCGACGGCTTTGAATTTTTCGATGGCGCGGCGGACCGCGTCGGGGGGCGCTCCCGCGAGGCGCGAGGAGCAGACAGCGGCGAGTACGTTTTCGACGTTGTGTTCGCCTTTGAGGGGAATGCTGTGCAGAGGGATAATCGATTCGGTAGGCGCGTCTTTGGCGGGGCGGAAGACGACGTATCCGTCTTCGACCCATGCTCCCTGGGGCACGGAGCGTTCCAACGAAAACCAGTAGACGCGCGCATGCGAACGGGTAGCAGCCGCGGCGGCGCGCACATTATCCGCATTGAGCACGAGGAAGTCGTCGGGGGTTTGCGCGGCGAAGATGCGCTCCTTGGCGAGCGCGTAGTTTTCGAAGGTGCCGTGCCGATCGAGGTGGTCGGGTGTGATGTTGAGGATGACGGCGATCTGGGGATGGAACTGCTCAGTCGATTCGAGCTGGAAGCTGGAAACTTCAAGGACTGACCAGGTGTCGGGGGTGCTCTGGTTGATGAGAGCGATGACGGGGACGCCGATGTTGCCGCCGACGAGCGTGGGAAAACCGGCTTCTTCGAGGATTTCGCCAACCAGCGAAGTGGTGGTGGTTTTGCCGTTGGAGCCGGTGATGGCGAGTGTTTTGCCTTTGAGAAAGCGCGCGGCGAGTTCGAGTTCGCCGATGACGGGGCGGCCGAAGTTGCGGGCCTGCACAAGCTCGGGCGTCTCGAGAGGCACGCCGGGACTGACGACAATCAGGTCCTGACGGCGGAAGGTGAGCAGGCCGTGGCCGCCGGCCTCAACGTTGATGCCCTCTTCAAGCAGGGCGGGGATGTCTTTCGCCAGGGCTTCGGCGCTGCGGACGTCAGAGACGGTGACCTGGGCGCCTTGGTGGCGCAGAAACAAAGCCGCCGCCAGACCGGATTTGCCCAGTCCGACAACCAAAACCTTCTTGCCTTTGAGTTCCATCATTGGATTTCTTCTGTCAGTTTTTCGCGACTTCTCTATTGTGCACCGTGCCGGTGAGGTGCGGGATGGATAGGGCGATTGAATCTGCGATTTGAGGTGAAAAAGATATCCAATTATGACGCTGGCCGCGTAATTGAGGTTCGTACTTTCCCAGGTCTCAAACGCGAGACCTGGGGCACCCATTTTCGTGCCGATCACGAGATCAGAAGACTAACGCAATTTGAGCGTTGTGAGTGCGAGCAGGGCGAAGACGAGGGCGAGAATCCAGAAGCGGACGATGACCTTGGATTCGCTCCAGCCTAACTGCTCGAAATGGTGGTGCAGCGGAGCCATTTTAAAGATGCGTTTCTTGCGCAGCTTGTAACTGCCGACCTGGAGGACAACCGACAGCGCTTCCAAGATAAAGATGCCACCGATGAAAGGGAGCAGCAGTTCCTGGCGGATGATGATGATGACCGTGCCGATGGCGCCGCCCAGTGCAAGCGAGCCCACGTCGCCCATGAAGATTTCTGCGGGGTGGGCGTTGTACCAGAGGAAGCCGATGGAGGCGCCAACCATGGAACCGCAGAAGACGGTCAACTCCGCGACCTGTGGCATTCGTTGCAGCTCGAGGTAATCGGCGTAGACCACGTGGCTGGTGACGTACGTGAGCACTGTGAGTGCGGCGGCGGCGATGATGGTGCAGCCGATGGCCAGTCCGTCGAGACCGTCGGTAAGGTTGACGGCGTTGGAAGCGCCCAGCAGAACAAAGATGACGAAGGCAATAAACGGCACGAAGATGAGAAAGCCCAGCAATGGAATGGTGGAGGGCCATCGCCAAATCAGGTCAGGATGCCAGGTCTTGATGAAGGGCACAGTTAACTCGGTGGAAAAGAGCCTGAACTGGGTGAGGACGGCGAGTGCGGATGCGACCGCTGCAGCAACGACTGCCTGCCAGAAAAGCTTGGCGCGCGCGGTGAGGCCCAGGTTGCGCCGCTTGATCACTTTGATGTAGTCGTCGGCAAAGCCGATGGCGCCGAAAGCGAGAGTGGAAAAAATCGTGATCCAGATAAAAGGATTGGCCGGGTCGCACCAGAGCAGGGTGGGCAAAACGATGGCGATGACGATGAGCAAGCCGCCCATGGTGGGAGTGCCGGATTTTTTCTGATGCGACTGCGGGCCGTCTTCGCGGATGTATTGGCCGATTTGGAATTCACGAAGCTTCTGAATGACGTAAGGACCGATGAAAAGGGCAATGAGGAGCGCAGTGAAGGACGCGAAGGCAGTGCGAAACGTGAGATAGCGAAAGATGCGGAAGGGATGAAAGAACGGGAAGAGCTTTTCGTAGAGCAGCCAGTAAAGCAAGGGAACTCCAATGCGCGGGGAAGAGATTCAGGACGATTTTACAGGGGATGGAGTATGGGCGCAGGTGACGTGTGTGGTGCAACCACCCCGCGTGCGAAGACCTGTCCGTGGGGCCCGTGCGGTGACACGAGGCAGCCTGACGGGTTGCGCGGCCAAGCGCTGCGTCGATCAGCGAACGATGTGGAAGGTTCGCGACCAGCGCGTTCGGGTGAAGAAGTGGAGGAACTCATCGCAGTCAGCCGCGGCGCGTTCAGACAACGACGCGTTATCGGGCAACTCCGCAGTTTCGATCGACCAATAGACAAGGAGCAGCCTCCCGATGATGTTTGCGCGAGGCACGAACCCCCAGAAACGGCTATCGAGCGAGTGTTGGCGGTTATCGCCCATCGCGAAGTAACTATCGGGGGGAACAACCAATTCGCCGTTGTGCAGGTATTGCGGCATGACAACTGACCACTCGGCAGTAGCGCCATCGGCGTCGGAAGGTGGGAGGGAAGGAAATTCGTCGACGTAGGGGTTGTAGTCGGCGGCAGTTGGTTTCGCGGCGAACGGTTCGATTTGCGCAACGCCGTTCACGTAGACAACGCCACCGCGGAGGTGAATGCGGTCCCCCGGAAGGCCGACGACGCGCTTGACCAGGGGTATGCGCTCGCCATTGTCTTCGAGGACCGGCTTATAGAAGACGATTACGTCATCGCGGCGAACTTGGCGGTAATGAAGCGGCGCCCACGAGGTGGCTGGCGCGAGCGCCGCGCGGTCGACGATTACATGGTCGCCCACTAGAAGCGTGCTGGCCATGGATGCGGACGGAATGGCGAAATTCTGAAAAATAAAAGCGAAAACAAAGAGAGCTACAGCGATCATGCTGCAGTTGGAAGAGAGGCTCCCGAAGAATGATTCGCGGGGTGGATCAAGAGACTGGAGGGACCGGCGGCTCATGAACCTGACTCCATGGCGGCTAGTGTAGCACTCAGGGACGACAGTCGGGCTCACAAGATATTCAAGGCCCGTTCGACCTGCTGTTCGTCCGGGCGGTGACACGCAAGAACTCTATCTCAGCGCAGATACAGTAAGTGAGGCCGAAGTAGCCCCCATGCGCGCAGAGCAACCAGCAGTCAAAGTACGCGCTCGGGCGCAGGCGTTCACGCGGCCTACCCGATCTAACGTGCATGGGCAGTGGAGAGCCCGCGGATCATTACGACCCGCGGGCTCTACCTATCTAATGGGATCCAACAACCTGAGCAGAACGAAGACTATTCAATGGGCTGCATCAGAAAGAACGTCAGAATATTTTGACTTTTTCAATGTCAAAGCCTTTGTCGATCGGTTCGCCGATCGGGTGATGATGATGATGGGTTCAGGCGGTCTGTATACCTGAATTCGCAACTGCCGCGAATGCCCGCTGTTCCGACATCGTCATCGAGACAATCAGAGGCAGTGCAACCGCACTCAAGCCCGCCAGAACCCGACGCCGATTTGCATTGCGCAAGAGCCCCGAAGTCTTGACCAGTTCTTTTTCGTGCAACTGCAAAATCGCTTGCTCCGCAGCTTCGTCGGTGATGGCAGGATTGCAGGTACGCCGCATATCTTCTGCCACGGCGGCGAGAGTGGTTTGGCTGCTGCAAGCATCCCATGCCGCCCCAGCAGTCGGGTTCAATGCGAAGACCATCTCGTTTCTCGAATCGACAATCATCTTCGAGCCATCGGGAAGTCCGTTGACAACCAGATTGTTTATATCTCTACGTTCAATTTGCATGTATCTCTCCAGTCGAGGCGAGTCGGGGTCTCGCATTGTAAGTTCAGAAAATGGTACATGAAGAATGGCCTCTTAACCATTGATAAAAAAGATATTTAGTAACTCAATGAGGCCTTCCCGTAACGCGTCGTGACGGTACGTTCTGAGAGCTTCCGACACACTTTTGTGGGAGTTGGCTCCGAGGCCTTGGGTGAAGTTGGTCCGAAAAGCTCGACGCATCAAGAGACTGCAACCGAATTAAGAAATGATGAGGACAAAGTAACTATCGTCACAGACGCAAGTGCCGTTATCGGAGCCCGGTCTTGAAAGCTGCTTGTCAAGCTTAGACACCAGGACGGCAAAGGGCATACGTGCTTCATATTTCCGCACCCAAACAATACAAAACGAGGGAGTCAAGGGTTGAAAGTTCATACAGCAAATTCTCGATGGCAAGCGATCATACGATTACAGCAGATTAGGAAATGATGTAGCCGGAGGGATTGACCAGCAGGGGTGGTGCTACTCGCCGGATTGTTTCTTCAGCTCGGTTTCAAAGGCCTGCTCGCGGTCGGCGATGTAGGCCTTGTAGCCTTCTGGATCGATGAAGGCGTTGCGGTCGCCGGCCTTGAATCGCGGATATTTCTCAGCGAGGTCGAAGTAGCCGCCGTGCGCACCGAGGAAGATGTCGCAGGGAAGGTTCTTGAGAACTTCGAATTGATGACGGTAATCGGCGGAGATTCGTGGATACGTGGGGTTTCGGACCAGCTTGTACCCCGGGTTGACGTTGGGGCTACCAACGATGACGACATGGAGCACGCACCCTGCTTCAATCTCGTCGAGGGTCCAGGTGGTGGTTCCTTTGGTGTGGCCAGCGGTGAGGTGCGCAGTAAGAACTGCGCCGCCCAGCGACACTGTATCGCCATCGTGCAGGATGCGGTCGACGCGCGTGGGCGGGAAGCGCATCGACTTGTCGTTAGCGTAGTTGAAGTCCGTGCGACCGCCGGATTCGACGACAGAGACGTCGGGAGCCATGACCTCGTATTTGGCGTGGGTTTCGCGCAGAATCTCGGCGCTGCCCGCGCAGTGATCGTAGTGGCCGTGACTGATGAGCAGGATCTTGATGTCGCTGAAGTGGAAGCCGAGGGACTCGACACTTTTCTTAATCAACAGCGGCGACGATTCCAGATTGCTGTTGATGAGGATGTCACCTTTCGGCGTGACGATGAGGTAGGAGGCGAGATCTTCGCTGCCAACGTAATACAAGTTTCCTGCAATACGGAAGGGCGGAAAGGGATGCGTCCATTCGGGCCTGATTTGTGCGGGCGCGTGCCTCGTGAAGAAGAACGATGCCAAGAGAACAACGAAGAAAGCTGGCTTGACGCGGATCAATGGATCTCCGTGGATTTGCTTGAGGGATTTAAGATTTCGATCGTCTGCTCCAGGTGCACGCCGCGTGAGCCTTTCACCAGCACCGCATCGCCTTCGCGCAGATTCTGTTTGAGCCATTGCCCGGCGGCGGCGGCGTCGGGCAGGAAGATCGCTTCCACACCCGCAGCACAAGCTGCCGTGGCGAGATGTTCGGCGTTGCCGCGTACTCCGACGACCAAGTCAATCCCAGCATCCGCGGCTGCCTTGCCGCATTGCGTGTGCAAAGCGGGCGCGTGCGTACCGAGTTCCAACATTTCACCGGCGACAAGAACGCGGCGCTTGGCGGCCTGCGAAGCCAGGGTACGAATCATGGAAAGAAGCGCCTCGGGGTTCGAGTTGTAACTGTCATTCAGAATGGTTGCGCCGTTGATTTTCAGGACCTCGCCGCGCTTGTCGCCCGCAGTGAGCGTTTCAAGTGCTCTCACCGCTGCGTCGAGATCGACTCCCGCTTCAAGCGCAACAGCAAGGCCAGCCATGGCGTTTGAGGCGTTGTGTGCGCCAAGCAAATGGAGATTCAGGCTGCTTTCGCGCTCCTTCGCGCGATAGCGGACGTGAAGACCGGTCGCGTCTTCCTGTTGCTCGAGGATCTGCGGATCGGCACATGGACCGGCGCCGAAATAAACAACGCGCCCTGGAAAGTCGCGGCCGAACTGCGAAACAAAAATATCGCTGCAGTTGAGAAATGCTACACCGGTGGCGGGCAATGCGGCGACGAGTTCAAACTTTGCGCGGGCGATGCCGGCCTGCCCTTCGGTGAAGTTCTCAATGTGCGCGGTGCCGACGTTAGTGACGACACCCCAATCGGGCGCTGCGATGCGCGCAAGCGCCGCAATTTCGCCGAGGTGATTCATACCCATCTCAACAACGGCGAATTCGTGCTCGGGCTCGAGGCGCAGCAGTTGCAGCGGAAGGCCGAAAGCGTTGTTGAGATTTCCTTTGGATTTAAGGACGTTGAATTTTGCGCTGAGCGCAACGGCGATGGCTTCCTTGGTCGTGGTCTTGCCGGCCGATCCAGTGACGGCGACAACGTGCTTGCCCCACTGACGCCGCACATGGGTTGCGAGCGACTGCAGCGCGAGCAGCGGGTCTTCGGCGATGAGCAGCGGGATGGCGAGCGCGACGTCGGGAAGGGTCGCGACTTTGACGCGCGAAACAACGGCGGCAATCGCGCCCCGCTCGGCAGCGGCAGCAACATAATCGTGACCGTCGAAGCGGTCGCCGCGTACAGCGAAGAATAACTCGCCCTCGGCGATGGTGCGCGAGTCAATGGAATAGCCAGTCGCGAGAAGCATACCGGGTTGCGCGAAGCTGGCCGATGCTTCGAGCACCGCGCCTGCGCCAATGGCCGCCTCTGCAAGGGTGAGCTTCATCGCACTTTACCGTAACCCAATTCGGACAGCGTGGAAAGGGCAACTTCAGCATCGTCGAAGGGGATGGTGCGGTCGGCGAGAATCTGTTTCGTCTCGTGACCCTTGCCAGCGATGAGAACGACGTCGTGCGGCTTGGCTTCAACGAGCGCGAGGTGGATGGCCGCGGTGCGATCGGGTTCGATGGTGTAGCGGACCTTGCTGTCTTTGAGCCCGGGCTCGATTTCAGAGAGGATAGCGCGCGGATCTTCTGACCGCGGATTGTCGCTGGTGGCAACGACGAAGTCACTTCCCTCCCCCGCGGCCAGGCCCATCTTTGGGCGTTTGGTGCGATCGCGATCGCCGCCGCAACCGAAGACGGTAAGGATGCGACCGCCGGATTGCGTTGTGATTTGTCGCGCGAGGGCAGTGAGGTTGCGGAGTGCGTCGTCGGTGTGCGCGTAGTCGACGATGACGGTGAACGGCTGGCCAGCATCGACAGGCTGGAAGCGGCCGGGGACGGGATTGAGGCGCGGGATGTATTCGATGAGTTGATCGAAAGGAACGCCGCGCGCGTGGGCTGCGGTGAATGCAGCGAGGAGGTTGAGGATGTTGACTTCGCCGGCGAGGCGCGATGTGACTTCCACGGAGCCGGCGGGCGTTTCGAGCTGGAGCACTGCGCCGCCGGGTGTGAGCGTGTAGCTGGCAGCGCGCCAATCGCCCGCAGCGATGCCATAAGTCCGGACCTCTGCGCCGGCCCTGCGCGCTGCGGCAGCGAGTTGTTTGCTGCGCTCGTCGTGGGCGTTGATGACGGCGACGCGCGGGGCTGGATAAACCGTTCCATCGAATAGAAGTTTCTTGGCCGCGAAATATTTCTCCATTGTCTGGTGATAGTCAAGATGGTCGCGGGTGAGATTGGTGAAGACGGCCACATCGAATTGGATGCCTGCGGCGCGGCCCTGGTCGAGCGCGTGGCTCGAGACTTCGGTGACGAGCTCGGTGGCTCCGCGTTGCGCGCCCTCGGCCATCAGTTTAAATAAATCTCTCGACTCGGGGGTGGTGTGGAGCGAGGGTCGGACTTCGCCGGCAATGTGGTACTCGATGGTGCCGATGAGGATTGTTTTGCGGTCGGCGATGTTGAGGAGCGATTCGATCAGGAAGGCAGTAGTGGTTTTTCCGTTGGTGCCGGTGATGCCGGTGGCGGCTAGTTTTTTCTCCGGATGGCCGAAGAATGCCGCAGAGGCTTCGGCGAGGGCGCGGCGGCCATGCTCGACTTCGAGGACGGGGATTTCGGGATTGTAGACCAACAAATGATCGAAGGTAGGAGCGGAGTCCGTGATGATGCCGAGCGCGCCGGCGGTGAGTGCTTTCTCAATGTAGCGATTGCCGTCGGTGGTGCCGCCCTTCATGGCGACAAAAACGGCCCCGGGACGCACGCGACGCGAATCGTATTCAATGCAGGTGACAGGCTCGGCGGAGTCGCTAGATGCGCCAACGGCCTTCACTTCCGTGATGAGATCTTTCCAAAACATGTCGTGGTTGATTGTAGATTGCTAAGTGCTCTCTTGGTCATCGGCGAAGAAAACCTTGACGTGCAGCGGCTCAATAAGCGCCTCGCGTCCGACAAGATCTGGATGGTCGTCGAATCTTGTGATACTGACGCGATAGTATTGAAAATCCCTCACCGCCATTTGTCTCCAATCGAAGAATTCGATGAAGTGCGTCTCGACGCCGAGGTTTCCAATTGTGTTGACCGGATCACCCCACGGCGTCGCCGCGCCAGGCGGATGAGGAACTTGAATAATGATCGGCACGCAGTTGAGTTAGGAATCACTCGGAAGAACGGGACAGGCTTGTGGAATAGATCCTCGCTTGGGAAGTCCATGTCCAGCTTTGCGAGCACAATTGAATCGAATAGTATCTTTGCGATCCATTCAAATTGTCCAATATAGAATCCTTCTCGAAACTCTGGATCGGGCCAAAAAGCAGTGTTCCAAATTGAACGCGCGGCGACACGGTAATGGTCGAAGATCGCCGTGACATCCGTAAGACTTGGGGCATCTGGCATTTCGAGAATTTTACGTCAACTTGATTTCAACGCCCACAATGGACAACGATTTTGGTGCCGAGGGGGACTTGCGTGCCGGGGGCTGGGGCCTGTTCGCGCGCAGTGCCGTTGCCGATGATTTGCACATCAAGGCCGACGGCAGATGCGGTTTCAATTACCTTGCGTACGGGCAGGCCGATGAGCGTCGGAACCGCAAGCTTTTTGCCGTCGTTGATCGTGAGCACCTGCGGTGCGGCAGTCTTTTGGACGAGTGATGTGGCAGGAGGCGAGGGAGCGGATGATGCATCATCATCCATCGCGGTTGATTCCCGTTTTGCGTCTGCCGCGGGATTCGCTGCGGACGACTGCGTCTTTGCTTGCGCCGGCGGCGCGCGCAACGGATCGTCGGCGGGCAGATCGTTCACCGCGGCGAAGAGTGCATTCACGTTGTCCTGCGCGGCGCTGGAATCGTCTTCGGCGAGTTCGACTCTTTGATCCTTCTTCGCGGGCGGGCGCGGTTGCTGCACTTCAACGTCGTGCGGCACACCGAGGTATTCGAGCACCTGCTGTGCTACCTCTGCGAAGACAGGCGCGGAGACGGCGGTGCCGTAGTACGAGCCGACCTTCGGATTGTCGATGACAACGGCAACGGCGATCGCGGGATTGTTGACGGGCGCGATGCCGGCGAACGACGCAATGTGCATCGTTTTCGAATAGAGATGCGTGGCCGGATCGACCTTTTGCGCAGTGCCGGTCTTGCCGCCGGCGGAAAAGCCGTTGAGCTGCGCTTCCTTGCCGGTGCCGTAGAGAACCACGCCCTCCATCATTTTGCGCATCTGGGCCGAAGCCATCTCCGAGATGACGCGATGCGCGCCGGGCGGCAGGGGGTTGGGCAGTTCGTCGTTCAGCCTGAAGGGCCTACTTTGCAGAAGCGGCGCAGACTGGCCGTTTGCGCCTGCATCGAGCTGACTCGGCATAAGGATACGCGGCGGGAGATAGGTACCACCGTTGGCGATCGTCGAGACCATCGACACAAGCTGGATCGGTGTGACGCCGACCTCCTGGCCGATCGCGATCGAGCCGATCGACGAGCCATTCCATCGATTCGTCGGACGCAGCAGGCCGCGGGTTTCGCCGGGGAGCTCCATACCCGTGCGCGCGCCAAAGCCGAAGTCGCGAACATATCGATAGAAGCGGTCCTGGCCCACCCTGAGAGCGAGCTTTACCGCGGCCACATCGCTGGAGCGCGCCAAGGCGGTGGAAACGGAAACGACGCCCATTCCGCGATCGCTTTTGTCGTCGTGAATGACGCGTCCTGCAAGGGTGATCTGGCCGCCCTGACAATCGATCATGTCGTCGGGTTTGGCCACCTGTGAGTCGAGCGCGGAGGAGTACGTGACGAGCTTGAAGACGGATCCTGGCTCATAGACGTCGCTCACGGCGTGGTCCTTGAGCAGAGCAGACGTGGTGTGGCGGAAGTCATTGGGGTTGAATGTGGGGCGCATGGCGAGCGCGAGGATCTGCCCGGTGTGCACATCCTGCACGACGATGGTGCCGTTGTCGGCGTGCTCTTTTTGCATCACGTGGTCAAGCGCGGTCTCGGCCATGAACTGGATATTTTCGTCGATGGTGAGCTGGAGATTCTGACCGGGGTCAGGCTCATGTTCGACTGAACCGAGCACATGACGGCGCGCATCGATGGCCGTCAAAACGCGGCCGGGCGTGCCATGCAGACGGGCATCGAATTTCTGCTCAAGGCCGCCGAGGCCGTTGTCGTCGATACCGACATAACCCAATGCCTGCGCGGCGATCTGGCTATTGGGATAAAAGCGCTGAAATTCCTTCTGGAAATAGACGCCCCTCAAATTGAGGGCTCGCACGCGTGCGGAAACTTCAGGCCTGACGCGGCGCGCAACCCAGGCAAAGCCGTGGCCATCGTTAAGGCGCTTGGTGATTTGGTCTTCGGTGGTTTGGGCGTCGGCGGGGTCGATATGGGTGAGGCTCGCAAGCGTCCGTGCGTAGGAGGCCTTGTCTTTATCGTCAATTTCGTTGGGGACGGCATAGACGGAGTCGACCTGCACAGTCATGGCGAGTTCGCGCATGTTGCGGTCGTAGAGAATGCCACGGCGCGGCGCTACCTCAAAGGTGCGTTGCTGCTGCTTTTGCGCACGTTCCACGTAGTCCGAGTGACGGATGAGTTGGAGCCAGAAGAGACGGGCCGTGATGGCCGCCGTCCACAGGACAAAGAAGAGGCAGACGAGCCAGAAGCGTCTCTGCTTCATCAATACGGTGCGGGTTGTCGCGCCGCGCATACGCGCGGCGCGAAGTGGGTTGGACTGCATGACGGGGGAGGGCGTGAATGTACTTGCCATCTAGTGTATTGGTTTTATCTAACCGGTGGAGAAGGGGGTGTCAATTGCGCGAGAACCGGGGCGCTGTTGTCGGGATGCGCCGTGGCGTGCACGACCTGGCCCGGTTCGGGCGCGGCCAATCCTAATTGATGGGCGAGGCCATCGATGCGAGAGGGCTGGGCAAGCTGCGCTTCGCTCAAACGCAACTGGCGATTTTCTTCGCGGAGTTGATCGAGCTGCTGCTTTTCCGACTCCACGCGATAAGAGCCTTCGATAGCGCTGAAGTGCTGAAGGCCATAGATCATGACCAGCGAAAACAGGACGGCGACCGTAGCCGAGAAGATGCGCATCTGGCGCACGCGGACGGGGTCCGAGGCCTTGACGAGGCGGCTGTTGTCGAGGTGCCGGGTGAACATGATCTCCGGCGTGCGGACGCCACGACGGCGCATGGCCTGCTTGGCGAGCAGTTCCGCATTATGATTCGCAACTTGTACGGGCCAGTTTTGCGTTAGGCCAAGATCGAAAGTAGTGGTGCATGCCGCCATGGTGGCTCCTTCGTCGCAGGGAATAGGGAACAGGGATTAGGGAACAGTTGGTTTGTGCTCACGAAATGTATTTAGCTCGCCGATGTATTCCTGTTCCCTATTCCCTAGTCCCTGTTCCCTACCTTTCTGCTGCTCTAAGTTTTGCGCTGCGAGAGCGCGGGTTCATTTCGATTTCTTCTTCGTCCGGTGTGACCGGCTTCTTGGTCAATATTTCCCAAATTCCTTTGTGAGCGCCTTCGCGCAAACTGTCTTTCGCGATGCGATCTTCCAACGAGTGAAAGCTGATGACGACCAGTCGTCCGGAGGGCTTAAGCAACTTTGGTGCGGCCTCGAGGAGTGCCCGAATTTCGTCTAGCTCACGATTTACATAAATACGAAGTGCCTGGAAAGTGCGTGTCGCAGGATGAATTCGGTCCTGTTTCATTGCCGGGGCAGCTGTGGCGACGATGCGGGCAAGTTGCCCTGTCGTTGTCACCGGCCGCCCCCGAACAATGGCTCTGGCGATTCTCCGCGACCTCCTTTCCTCTCCGTATTCGTAAATGAGGTTTGCCAGCTCACGCTCGCTCTCCTCATTCACCACTTGTGCGGCATCGGGACCGGAGCGCGTATCCATGCGCATGTCCAACGGTCCGTCTGCCGAAAAACTAAATCCCCTGTGCGCCTCGCCGAGTTGCAGGCTGCTGATGCCAAAGTCGGCCAGGATGCCATCCAACGAAGCCGGTTCGACATGTCGGGCAATCGAACTAAAGGCTTCGCAAATCAGCGTGATCTTCGGGGCCTGTGTCCCCAACTCACTCACGACCTGATCCAACTGCTCCTTTGCAAGAGCCAAGGCCTCGGAGTCCCGATCGAACCCGATGAGATGACCCTTTGGGCCCAGCCTGCGGACAATTTCCGCCGCATGCCCTGCCATGCCCAGCGTGCAATCGGCCACCGTAGTGCCGGTGCGCACATGGAGAAACTCAATCGCATCTTTTAAAAGAACTGGCACATGGCGTTTGCCTTGATTCGTCATGCGCTCCCCCTGAGGGGTTTAACCATCCCAGCGACGAAGACCTGTCGCCGGGGACCCTGAAGAATTTCAATCGGTCTCGGTGATATATGCCGAGACCCGTTGCTTGCGTTCCGGGGACATGCCACCGGGTGGCAGAGCCTTTTCCAGCGCTTCGCGGTTGTGAACGGCAAGAAATCTGGTCTGTCCCATCACCTTGACTTCGCCGTCGAGGGCTGCCTTGGTGCGCAGCACCTGCGGCAACAGCAACCGGCCCTGGTTGTCCATTTCCACTTGCTGGCCGTAGTAGTTGACCAAGGTCAGGAATTCTTCCACCGCGTCATCGAGGGCGCTCACTTTTGCCAGACGCGCTTCCACTTTTTCCCACTCCGGCAACGGCCATATCTCAGCCCACTTGCCGTTGGTGCTGGTTACAAAAAACTGGGTCACGTTGGCGGCATCCATCAGGGCCTTGAAGGCAGAGGGCACCTTGAGGCGTCCTTTGTCGTCGATTTTTGCCTCATGACTGCCGCGAAACATCGCCCTTACCGCCGTTCCCGCTGCTTAAGACACACCGGGCCAAATGCCCGTTTCGAGGTACCCAGGCTGATGCGTGCGCGCGCCGAGGCTGCTCAAACGGGTGTACAGTGAAGGAACTCAGGGACGCTTTTATTGTGCTTCGGCCCCTTCGCTCCACCAAACTCCATTTTGGACCACTTTCGAGGATCATAGCCCACAACTGGGACAGCACCAATACCAAAATCGGGAAAGTGTGGGAAAAACTGGGGGTTGCACCGAGAATGGGGCAGAGTGAGCTAGCTAAATTGGATATATGGGCTCCAGATCCTCGCAAGCCCCAAGATGTTGTGTTTATAGATTTGGTACAGGGATGGTTCTGGGCCTTTCCAAGAAGGCTGGAAGGGTATATGGGGGAACAAAAAGCGAAGCTAGAGAGCTTCCTGGCGTTCGATGGGCTTCCGACGGCTGGCAACAAGCTTAAAAAGATATAGAAAGACCAAGGCATTAATGAGGAGCAGCCCGACACGGACCCAGGTGAAGCGCCGGGACACCTCAAATATTTCCCACGGCAAGAACGAGGCGGTGATCGCGAGCGTTAGCAGTTCTCCCCAGGCCTTTTCAAGGTAGAGACCGATTCCTTCGGCGAGGCTAAGGGCGGCGTAGCTGAAGGCAACGGCGCCGATGCGGCGCAACAGCGGATCGTCGATCAGCGATGCTTTGTCGAGGATGAAGTTCACGAGGCGCGATTCGGGACTAAAGTGGAGCGCGGCACGCAGGTCGTCAAACACATCGCCTACGTCTTTGTGGAGCAGGCGCAGAGCACCGACGCCGACGGCTACGAACAACAGCGCCTGAAGACCCTTGTAGGCAGCGATCAGGATCAGGAGTTTATTGTGCTGTTGCCTCTTCGAGTCCAGTCGAGCCGGGGTTTCAATCATGTTTGGAGCGGTTCCAGAGTACATATTCCCATTTCCGGCATCGTTCAAGGCGGCTTTTTCTTGACAAAAAGCCACTTAGCCGCAGTGGCTCCGAGTTACAACTACCCTGGAACCGCTATACCGGCGGTTCGGAGCGTGCACGAGCCGTCATCTAATCTTACGTCAGCTTTTGCGCAGTGGTTCGTGGATGGGGAGCGGCAGTAACGTGCCCGCGGCGAACGTCATCTTCTTTGGTGCAGGAGCGCCTCACGATCCAAAATGTTGCCGTCGACGATCAGCGTCGCAATGCGGCGGGTGTTCCAGACATTCGTGGTGGGATCCGACTCGAGGACGAGAATGTCGGCGCGCCGGCCGGGAGCGATGAGGCCGAGTTCGTTCCATCCGAGTTGCAGGGCGTAGTTGTTGGTGGCGGCGGCCAATGCTTCGCGCGGCGAGAGGCCGAGGCGCACCAGCATTTCAAGTTCGGTATGTTCCGAGATTCCCGGCATCGAGCCCATCACGGGCGCTCCCGAGGCGGCCAGGTAGTGCGGATAGGAAGCGAAGATCGTCTGGTTGATCTCCCAAAGATGCAGGGCGGCCTGCTCGTCTTTTTTGCGCTGACTTTCTTCCATCCAACGTTGCGCCGCGGCGGGCAAATGGCGTGTCCAGGAAGAGAGAGGATACGTCAATTCTCCTGTGGCACGGTCGGGCGGGTCGTAGAGGCCGGCAGGATCGAGCAATGCGGCTGCTGGTTCCTGCCAGAGGTTGCGATGCCCCGGCAAGCGTGAAAAGTAGATGCTGAAGGTCGGCATGAGCGCGGCGTGCCGGGTCGCGATGAATTGCGCGTAGTTGCGGACGTGCTGATCGTTGGTGGGCAGATGCATCGAGTAGTCGTAGGCGGTGGTCGCGGCAGATCCATAGGGATCGTCGACCAGCGGCCGCAGCAATTCGTCCGGAACCAGGCCCAGCTCGTAGCGGCTCATATGGAGCAGTGCATCGACGCCGGCCTCGATGCCCACTGTATAGGGAGTGGAGATGAATTCGCCGTAGGTGATGAGGCCCATCTGATGCGCGTGCGCAATGATCCACTGCGCGTTGGGAGCCGTGAGGTCTCCGCCGAGCCACACCACGCGTGTGCCGAGACGAGCCGTGTCCGTGAGCTGGCGCGCTGTGTCTTCGGGATTGAGCTCGGCCGGATGCGCGCCTTCGCGCAGCTTCGCAGCCCAGGCAGGATCGCCGATAAGCAGGCTCCAGTTGTCGGTGCTGCCGATCGAGTCGAGCAGGTAAAGGTGAGGGCTCGGATTGGCGTTCCGGTCGATGTGCCCGCGGCGGTCGTCGGCGCTGGCAACAACCGTGGTGACGCCCATATAAAGGAAGGCGTTGGCCTGCCCCTGGCTGTTCATCCCGGCAAAGCCATCGACGAGGCCGGGGACCAGGTACTTCCCTGTGCAATCGATGACGCGCGCGCCTTTCGGAATGGGCACATCGGCGCGGGAGCCGGCCGCAACGATATTTCCTTCACTGATGACGACGATGGAGTCCGGTTGATCGCGCGCCGAGCGGCCCCAATTGGTCAGATCGACAAGGGTGCCTCCCGCGAGCACAAGCTCAGGAGCAGGAGTGGGATTGGGATTGGGTGAAGGCGCCTGCGACCAGGCTAGAACAGCGGCTGAGATCCATCCACAGATCAAAGCCTGAAAGAAGCAGATGTGTCGCATAGGCAAATCGGTCTGATGAGGATTGTCGCACATGGGGACTCGGGACAAGCAGCCCAGGAGGACTGGCCAGCGGGCAGAGAATTAGTTTGCCATCTTCGCTTTCGCGGCGTCGGCCTCTTGGGTCGCGAGGTCGAACGCTTCCTCGGTATTTAGAAGTACAAAGTGGCATTCGCCTGCTCCCACCTTGCAACTCAAAGTACCTCGCCGCAGAATCTCCAATCCATTGTTCTCTGGGCCGTATACCGAAGGCGGCGATTTGCGCAATACTTCGGAAAACGGCGCGAAGGACGCATCGCCGGCGACCTGGCGCACGTCCAAAATCTTATCCCCCACAACTTTCATGTTGAAATCCGCGCTACCTGTGAGCTTTGCCGGATTCTCAACTTAAGCCGAGCAAAGAGCTTCAAGGGCAGCACGACCTCGCTCGACTAGGGCAGCAACATCCGCTCCCTGCCCCGCGATTTGTGTAAGTCTTCCCCTCGCTTCCGCCAAGTCTTCGGGACTCGATGCTCCCCGCTTCGACAGGTCGGCAGCAGCGACCGCCATCGCATAGGTGTGGATTGCGTCCTCTCTCCGCCCAAGCTTCTCGTATATCTGTCCAAGGTGTTCTCCCTTGGTGGGAGTTGGATGCATTCGCCATGCCGTATCGATGCAGCTGAGAGCCCGATCGCTTTGCCCATCCGGAAATAGACCCAGCCCAAAGTCTCCCAGTAATTCCCCATCGTACCCACCAACCTCATTTGGGTTGGCGTCACATGATCGAGCGAAAGATCGCGCAAAAGCGCCGATTCGATCGTGATGGCTGTTTCGGCCCACTTCTTCGCCGTATCAAGCTCCACATTTTGCTCCGCCAACCGGTACGCAGCTTCGTTCCAAGAGCTTGAAGAGGCGGACTGACTCGCGGCCTGCTCCATTTCGGAAACTCCCTTGGCCGTGGACCCGAGGTCGATGTCGCATTTGCCTTCCGCAAGCAAGGCACGCGGCTGTTCAGGAGAAAGCTCCAAGGCCTTTTCCAACTCGGGCATCGCCTCGCTGCACCGCTTGCGCGAGCACAACAAGACGCCCAGGTTCGCGTGCGGATTAAAAGCTTCCGGAGTTACTTCGATCTGTTTCTTGAACTGTTCGATCGCTTCGTCATATTTGTAGTGGTGCTGATAAGCCCACCCGAGAGAGTTGTAGGCGAATGGACTTTTCGGATCGAGCTTGGAGCACCGTTTCCGCATCTTCGTACTGTTTTAACTCAACCAGGGCGTCGCCCAGCAGGAGACGGATTCGTTTAAAAAGCGGATCGAGCGCAAGCAGTTGTCGAGACACAGCAACAGCCTTCTGGTAATCGCGCCGGCCGTAGGCTTGGCTAGCCTGATCAAACAGCTTTTGCAACTCCCCAATCGTGGCCCAAGACGCCCGCTTCGGTCCAAAGCTGACACTCGGACTTCCCACAGCGCGGAATTGCACTACGACGCTAATCTCCACCGCCGCAGGCCGCCCTTGGAAAGTTGCCGGGGCGAATTTCCACTTCTGGAAAGATGCATTGACATCTTCCTTCAGTTCATCGTCGGAGGACTTTTCGATCTCGATATGATGGACCGAGCCGTCCACACCAACGACGGCGTCCAGACCGACCTCTCCCTCAGGTTGCAGGCCTCCAGATCTGCGGGGTAATTTCATCGCAGGCGGCCACACCCAATGAGGCGCAACGGCGCAGTCCCCGTCGAAATCGGCGAGCACAACTGCATCGGAATTTCCGTCTGCGCAGTGGCCGGTTTTGAGCCGAAGACCAAAAACATCCAGACTGTTAGCAACAGCGAGCAGGTTAGACGCATAAAAGGATTGACTTTAGACAGAATTGCATCGAAATCTGCGAGCTGTCTATGACGATTCTGTGGGAGGACGTGTTCGCGCTTGGTTGTCGGAGGCAGAGCGGATTAGCTAGCGACCAAAGTCCGCCGCTGCCGCCGCGCGAGCAGAGGAAGAACCTCGGCGAGCGCAGCTTCTACCGTGAGCCCGTATTTGGCGCGGAGTGCGTCGACCTTGCCGTGCTCGATGAAGTTGTCGGGCCAGCCGATGCGAACCACGGGCACAGACACGCCCATGTCATCGAGCGCCTCGATTACGGCAGAACCAAAGCCGCCCATCTTGACGTGATCCTCAAACGTAACGAAGACCGCGACGCGACGGGAATACAGCTCCAGCGTTTCGCGATCGAGAGGTTTCACAAAGCGCGGATTGATGACGGCGGCGGAGAAGCCTTCGCGCTCGAGACGCATGCCTAGCTCGCTTGCCAGTATGATCATCGGTCCGAGACCGAGGATCGCCACGTCGGAACCGTCAACAAGGACTTCGGCTTTACCGATGGGCAGTACCTCCGGCGCGGCCTTGCGCTCGACGCCGGCCACGGCGCCGCGCGGATAGCGAATCGCGCTGGGGCCTGGCAGCGACAGCGAAGTCTTCATCATGTCGGCAAGCTCGTCCTCATCCTTCGGCGCCATCAGCACCATCTCGGGGATGCCGCGCAGATAAGCGATGTCGAAAAGGCCGTGGTGCGTGGGACCGTCATCGCCGGAGAGACCGGCGCGGTCCATGCAGAAGACGACGGGCAATTTTTGCAGCGCCACGTCGTGCACGATGGGATCGAAGGCGCGTTGCAGAAACGTCGAATAAATTGCGCAGACCGGACGAAAACCGCGTGTGGCCATGCCTGCGGCAAAAATCACCGCATGTTCTTCGGCAATGCCGACATCGAAATAGCGCTTGGGATGATGCGGACGGAAGAGATCGAGGGCTGTGCCGTTGGGCATGGCGGCCGTGATGGCGACGACGCGTGGATCGGTGTTGGCAAGCTGGACCAGCGTGTTGGCGAAAACTTCGGAGTAAGTCGTCTGGCCCGCCGATGTCTTGCCGGTCTCGGGATCGTAGGGTCCGAGGCCATGGAATTTCTTTTGTCCATCGAGCGCGGGCTGAAAGCCACGGCCTTTTTCCGTAAGGATGTGCAGCAGGACGGGACGGTCTTCTTTCTTGAGAAAGTTGAAGGTCTCCACCAGCAGCGGCAGATTGTGGCCGTCGATGGGGCCGAAATACTGCAGGCCGAATTCTTCAAACAGGATGGACGGCCAGAGCATGCTCTTCGCGGCTTCTTCAGCGCGGCGTACGACCGTCATCGCCGTCTTGCCGCCGAATTTCTGCACCAGGCGCGCGGCGGATTCGTGGAAGTTTCGATAGCGCTCGTTGGTCACGATCCTGTGGAAGTAGCGTGCGATGGCTCCGACATTGCGATCAATCGACCACTCGTTGTCATTCAACACAACGATCAGCCGCTTGGTTTGGTCGGCGATGTTGTTGAGGGCTTCGAACGAGATGCCGTTGGTGAAGGCGGCGTCGCCGGCGATGGCGATCACGTTCTCCTTGCCACCGGAGAGATCGCGCGCCACGGCCATACCCAGGGCTGCGGAGAGCGCGGTGCCCGCGTGGCCTGCACCGTAGCAGTCGTGCTCGCACTCGGTGCGCAGCATGAAGCCGTTCAGTCCGCCCGGTTGGCGAATGGTTTCAAAGCGCTCGCGTCGTCCGGTGAGGATCTTGTGAATGTAGACCTGATGGCTGACGTCGAAGACGAGCTTGTCAGCCGGGGTGTCAAAGACCATGTGGAGGGCGAGTGTGAGTTCGACGACGCCGAGATTGGGCCCAAGATGTCCGCCGGTCTTCGAGAGCGTCTGAATGAGGAAGACACGAATCTCTTCGGCCAGTTCGGTGAGCTGCGCGTAGTTGAGTTTCTTCACGTCCGCGGGCGAGTGAATCGACTCCAGCAGTGTTCCCATGTACTTCCTTCCCCCGAAAAAGCCCGGTGTCCTGGAAACACTCGGACGAAACACCTGGCAAATCGAGGTTTCGCGATTCTGGCGGCAGCGCGAAAGCAGCAAAGTGCTTCCGCCTTGGATCCTGCCTGGCTCACCGCGGACCGGTCATTCTGTCACTTAAGTATAGCAATTCGCGGGATTGTAACGGCCTGGGAGAGTAGACGGAAAGTAACGGGGAAAGTTGTCCCGCGCGGACGGCGAAGTCCTGCGCGGACGGCGAACGTTCCGGCACTGCGTGGCCTGGGGAGTGCGTTATAGGATTGCGAACAGGAATTCCGGGGAGGAATAGGCCGTGCAGAGAGTCGTAAGGGCGATTTGGTTTGGATTATTTGTGTTGGGGCTAACCTGCACAACACCCCTTCGAGGCCAGTTGCCGGAGCCGGGAACGCAATCGACGACGCCAAATCCGCTGGTCGATTCGACCATGAATCCGGGCAAGATGCTGCTTTTCGATCTGGAGGCGCGTTTCGCGAAAGATGTGGCCGAGCGCGGCGGTGCGGCTTTTGCGGATTGGTTTGCCGGAGACGGTGTGTCCTTGGGCAACGGCGAAGCGCCGGTGGTGGGGAAGGTAGCCATCGCGAAATCCACGAACTGGTCGCCGAAGGATTATCAGCTTACGTGGACGCCGACCGATGCCGTGATGGGTCCTTCCGGCGATATGGGTTACACGTGGGGCCATTTCGAGGGACACAGTAAGGATGCGAACGGCAATCCCGTTGCGACAGCGGGGCGCTACATCACGATCTGGCGCAAGCTGGCGGATGGAAGCTGGAAGGTTGCGCTGGATGCAGGGGCAAATGAGCCGGCGGGTGCGGGCGAATGCTGCAAGCTGCCGGGGCCGGGAAACTGAGGTGGAGGAAGGTCAGGGCTGTGCGGACCCAACACCCTTTATAGAAATGCGGGCATGGCTTTCGAACTCTTCCCTAGCGGTTTTGGCTCGGATAATAAAATGCGCGAATCTGCTTCAATTCCCCACCGACAACCAGGCACAGATCCACAACATGATCGACACCGTTCACCGTCTCCATATCGAAAACGGTCGCGACGCAATCGCCATCGACTATGTGCTGCTTTATTTCTATGCCCTTGATGAACGGAAAGATGCTGGTGAGGAATCCCACGATCGTCTCACGGCCAGCCAGTTTAGGCATCTGTGGCCCTTCAAACGTTACGTCGGGCGCGAAAGGCACAGACGATAAATCTTTGCTTGCGAGACCTTTCAAATAACTCTCTACTACTGCGATGTTTTCAGCTCGAGACATTGGCTCTCCACTGCTGAATAGTAACGGAAGAGTAGAGGGTCAACCGACCAGAAATCGGCCAAGGGACATATGCGAGAGGCTCTACGCAGATGCGAGAACCTGCTCGTTCCCAACACCGTTGTCTTCGCAGAGCGAAACGAAAGCCGTCTTGTCGGAGGGCCTGACGAGCACGCGGGCCGTGGCCACCCCCAGACGATAATTTATGATCACTGCGTCATGAAAAAGAAGACGATCGCACTCCTGCTTCTCTTTCTATCACCGGCGCTTCACGCCGCGGATACCCCTCGTTTCGACGGCGCTTGGGACGCGACGCTGAGCTGTCCGAAATCACCCGACGGCGCCAAGGCCTATTCGTTCGAATTCGACGTGCTGGTCAAGAACGGAGTGCTGCATGGCGAACGCGGCGTGGAAGGCAAGCCGGGATGGATGACCCTCGACGGGCCGATCAAGGAGGACGGCTCCGCGGCGCTTCTCGCCGAAGGCATCACTAATTTTTCGGAATACGCCATCAATCATGTACAGAAGGGCACGCCTTACAAACACGCGGTGTCGGCGCAGTTTGAGGATAAGCACGGTAGGGGAAACTGGATCACCGTGCGCACGTGCGATTTCACTTTTGATAAGAAAGACTAAGCAGGCAAGGCATCCGCTTTCGGAACGTGTTGGCGCATTCGTTTAGCGATTGCGACGACCTGCCCCAGAATGAGCAGGAGAATAACAGCGCGTTCCGGTGTCGGCGCGATGTGGCGCCGAAAACTTTCATACTGTAATCAGCTATATGGGTTACGGGCTATCTGCAGTCTCGTTTCATCTGGCAGGCTGTCATATCGTCGCGCCTTCCAGCGGATCGACGATGAATCCGCTATTGCAGCCATCGATACAGACTTGGGAAATGGCCAAGGTCAGTACGTGGCGGGCATCAGGATCTGCCTGCATGTGATCAATGGCGCGTTGCAGGATGCAGACGGCGGAGCGATAATCTGCCTCGCTGCGCCAGAGCTCACCTTGGTGGCGCCTTCCGTAGCAGTTGCAGGGCAGCGTGGTGAGTGCGCACCGTTGGTAGCGTCCGCCTTCGACCCACGCTTGGTGGGCATAGTCGTACCAGATTCTCGTCTTTTGAGGCCGATACGCGATCTTGTCGATCGGTTCAGCGGGGACCGGGAATCGCTGGCCTTCTGCGTTCTCAACCGCGACGTGGCCGGCGTAGTCGGACGAATCGCTTCCTACGTTATGGATTCCGATCTGTGGGTCGTGCTCGATTGCAATTCGGGTCATGGATTTAACCTCCGCACTGGTACGAGTCACCAAAGACAACGTGGCATTTATCGCAGATCGCCGGCAGGGTTATCCCCCGGAGAACCACTTCCGACGTCGCTGGCACCACTGATCCACGCCCATTGTCCATTGGAGGCGGTTCCTGACGACAGGAGGACGCACATTCCACCGATTCTTTCAGGGTAGATCTATCCTGAGTGCGATCAGAGAATTGTGCGCTGTCAGGCAAGCCTCGGCTGTGACTGCTGTCACAAGTTGCGGGACGGCAGTTATTCCAAGCCACTCAAGTGGAGTGCTGAAATTTCCGCCTCGTCCATGCGGTGAATGTTACCTCTCCGATAACGACCAATTGGCGCAGAGACTTGTCCCGGTTGGTATGGGCGATCCGGCAGTTACTCTTCGGTCACATTCTGCAACGTTCCGAACACCGTTGCTCACTCGCCAAGGGCTTCGTCTCTTCAGCTGGAGATGACCCATTCAATTTCACTCAGCAGTGGTAGACTTCGGGCTAATCCGCCGAAGATCGAGATTCGGACCGAAAGCAGAATAGGGAGGCACAGAATGTTTCACATCCTCTGGTATTTGATCATTGGGTTACTTGCGGGGCTTATCTCGAAATCGGTGATGCACGTGCACATGACCCTGCTCTGGACACTCGTGCTCGGCGTGGTGGGATCGGTCCTCGGCGGCGGAGTTACCCACATCGTGTTTCGCCCGAAAAACGAACGATATCATCCTGCCGGCCTCATTTTTTCTACATTGGGCGCTATCCTGGTTCTCTTCATTTGCCATAGGCTCAAGATCCATTTCCCCGCGATCTGAACTCGCATCATCGCACGTTGAATGACAGAGCAACGGGAGAGCCGTCGCCGTTCCGTTCCCAATTCACGGCGGTGGCCGCGACCGTCATTCCATCCCGCAAAACTGTGATCTCGGCGTCACCACCTGGACAAGACCCCGCGTTGCCCCCACCAAGCGAATTGACGTGAACAGGCTTCGAGGGAAAACCTATGGTAGGCCCGCAAAAGATATAGACGTTCCCGATGAACCCGTGAGCAACCTCTACCGCGAACGACTTCTTCGCACACCCAAGAGTGAGTGTGAGAACGAGCGCCGACAAAAAGAACAGAATCGCCGCGATCGGCTTTCGAAGATTCGGCACGGGCATATCCTACCGCATTTCGCGTTTTGCGCTTTAGGCGTTTCTTGGTCTCAGCTCTGTCTTCTTCTGACGATTCATAAGCGGACAATGAGTCCTTCACAGCGCGTTTGTTGTCTTCCCGCCGTTGATCGTCGGTTGCGTGGCTACAGTGCTTACACATAGTCTTTGAGACTAGTACCGGTTTAGTTTCTCCATTGACGTCGACAATCTCCGGGTGGTGGCCGATCTGACGCTGCTGATCCCGCTGGGAATGGCCTTGGCCCGGGAATTGATAAAGCTACAAAACGCCGCGCAAAATGCGGAAGCGCGCGGAGAATTCACCAATTCAAAGGACGACCGGCGGCGGAAATTTTATCGACTTCCCTGCCCCGCCCTTGGTCATTATGATTCAGTCCAGAAACGGAGCCGGACGTGATCGACATTTGGAAAGATGTCAAACATTCACTTCAAATCCTAAGAAAGAGCCCAGGCTTCACCATCGCCGCGGTTGCCGCGCTCGCCCTCGGCATCGGAGCCAACACCGCCATCTTTTCTGTAGTGAATACGGTTCTGCTGAAACCGCTCACTTACCCCAACGCCGATCGCATGGTCGATTTTCTGGCGCACACCTCCGGCCTTGCCAACAACCTTCATAACATTCCGGAGTTTCACTTCTTTGAGCGGCAAAAGAACCTATTGAAAGAGGTCGTGGCGTACGACAACGCGGGCCCCGGATTTAACCTCACCGGCGGAAGCCGTCCCGAGCAAGTCCACGGGATTCACGTGACAGAGGGCTACTTCCGCGTGTATGGCGCGTCCCTGGCGCAGGGACGGACCTTCACGCCGCGGGAAGACTCGCCTCACGGCGGCAAGGTAGTGGTGCTCAGCTACGGCCTGTGGCAGCGCAGGTTTGGCGGCGACCCGGCCATCGTGGGGAAATCGATCTCGCTGGGCAATGAGCCGTATACCGTCGTCGGCGTGATCGGAAAGGATTTCGTCGCCGACCCGCAGGCCGACCTCTGGCTGCCGTTTCAGTTTGACCCAGTCAGCACCGATATGAACATCTTTTTTGAGGCGACCGGACTGCTCCAGCCGGGCGTCACCGTCGCGCAGGCCAACGCCCAATTGCGGGCGGCGAGCCCCGAGTACCACCGTGAATTCCCCCACACGGATTGGCGGCCGTATTTTACCGTTGGACCATTGCGCGACAGCATTATCGGCGACGCGCGCAATTCGCTGCTGATGATGCTGGGCGCGGTAGGGCTGGTGCTGCTGATCTCCTGCGCCAATGTTGCCAATCTGCTGCTGGTGCGCGCCACTGTCCGCAAACGCGAATTCGCTATCCGCTCAGCACTGGGAGCCGGCCGCACGCGCGTCGTGCGCCAGTTGCTGACTGAAAGCGTGTTGCTCTCCCTGGCCGGCGGCATTCTCGGCATGGCTCTCGGCTTTGTAGGAATGCGCGCACTGCTGGCCGTCAGTCCCGCCGGTCTGCCTCGCATCGGCGAGGACGGCTCTGCCATCGCCATGGATTGGCGCGTGCTCGGCTTCACCCTCGGTGTGTCGTTGCTGACAGGCATTCTCTTTGGACTGTTCCCCGCCTTCAGCGCGTCGCGCTCGGACTTGAACTCCACTCTCAAAGAGAGCGGCAACCGCTCTGGCACTGGGTTCCGCGAGGGAAAGGCACGCTCGCTGCTGGTAATTAGCGAAGTCTCTCTGGCACTGGTGCTGCTGATCTGCGCGGCGCTTCTCATTCGCACCTTCATCGCCCTCCACGAGGTGGGTCCGGGCTTCGATGCGCACAACGTGCTGACCATGGAGATGTCGCTCAACGGCCCGCGCTACCAGAACACGGCCGGCATCACCCAGCTCTTGCGGGATGGCCGCGACCGACTCAATGCCCTGCCTGGAGTGGAACTCGCGGCCGCGGCTTACTGGCTGCCCATCGATGTCGAAGATGGCACAGGGTTCCAGATCATCGGGCGTCCGGCCGATAAAAACTGCTGCGGAAGCCAGTGGATGAGCGTCACACCGGGTTACCTCAACCTGTTCAAGATTCCCATCGTACGTGGACGCGACTTTAGCGAAAACGACAAAGCTGGCGCGCCCGGCGTTGTCCTCATCAACGAAGCGCTCGCCAGGCAATACTGGCCCAACGAAGACCCCGTGGGGCAGCACATCTTGTGCGGGCAGGGGATGGGGGAATTCGAGGGAGAACCGGAACGTCAGATCATTGGCATCGTCGCCGACTCCCACAACAGCGGCCTCACCAAGCCTGCCGACCCCATGATGATGGTTCCCATTGCCCAGGTCCCGGATGGGTACGCCGCCGCCTACTCCAATATCCAGCCGCTGTTCTGGCTGGTGCGAACCCGCGGCAACCCGCACCTGTCCATTCCAGCCATCACCGAGCAGTTGCGCATCGCAAGCGCGGGATTTCCGGTGGCGCACATACGCACCATGGATGAAGTGATGGGCCGGTCCACGGCGCGGCAAAGCTTCAATATGCTGCTGCTGACAATTTTCGGTGCGGTGGCGTTGCTGCTCGCCACCATCGGCATCTACGGCTTGATGGCCTACTCCGTCGCGCAGCGCACCCAGGAGATGGGCATCCGCATGGCCCTCGGCGCCGACCGTGCCGCAATACGCAAGCTCGTTGTAGGTCAGGGCATGCGGCTCGCCTTAGTCGGCGTAGGTGCCGGCATCGCTGCGTCCTTCGGCCTCACTCGTCTCTTGTCCACCTTCCTCTTCGGCGTCAAGCCTTGGGATCCCGCCGTGTTCGTATCGGCGCCAATCATCCTCGCTGCAATTGCTCTGCTCGCGGTGTGGTTGCCCGCGGCGCGCGCATCAAGGCTCGATCCGATAGAGGCGCTGCGAGACGAATGAATTGAAGGCGACTGCGCTGGATTCGAAGATCAACAAAACTGAACCTCTGACTGGGACACGAGGAGATCTCAGCGGTCCAGGCTGGTAGATCGCCTTCAGTTGCCGTTCGTGCCGCCGTGAGACAATGCCCTCGGCGGGCTTCCCCGAGCCTTTTCCTGCTTTCACCGCGACTCATGGCCATTTCCACGCGCATTGTCAATCTGCTTTTTGGACGGCCGCTGGCCACCAGCGAAGAGCGCGCCGAACACATCGGACCCATCGCGGGCATTCCGATCTTCGGGCTCGACGCACTGAGTTCGGCGGCGTACGGGCCTGAAGCTGCGCTCACGCTGCTGATCCCGCTGGGCCTGGCCGGGGTGCAGTACATCGTTCCCGTGAGCACAGCGATTGTGGTGCTGCTCGGAATCGTGTATTTCAGCTACCGGCAGACCATCGAGGCGTATCCGCAAGGTGGCGGCTCCTACACAGTTGCCACCGAGAACCTGGGAACAGGCGCCGCCTTGCTTGCCGCAGCGGCACTGATGATCGACTACATTCTGACCGCGGCAGTGGGCATTTCGGCGGGTGTGGGCGCGCTGATTTCGGCAGTGCCGAGCCTGCAGCCGCACACCCTGCAACTGTGCCTGGGCGTGCTGCTGCTTCTCACCATCGTAAACATGCGCGGCGTCCACGACACGGGCGTCGTGTTCATGATTCCCACTTATCTTTTTGCAGGCACGCTGCTGATCGTGATTGCCGTGGGCATTTGGAATGTGCTCGCCGGCCATCCGCACCCAGTGACGCCGCTACCCGCGCTGCCACCAGCAACCGCGGCGTTGGGCTTCTGGCTCATGCTCAAGGTGTTTTCCTCCGGCTGCACGGCGATGACGGGCGTTGAAGCGGTGAGCAACGGCGTGATGGCATTCCGCGACGACACGCGCAAAAACGCGAAGATCACGCTGACCATCATCATCGTTCTGCTGGCGATTCTGCTGATCGGCATCGCTGTCTTGTGCCGGGCTTATGGAGTGGGCGCGACGGACCCCGGCGGGGCAAATTATGAGAGCGTGCTGTCGATGCTGACTCGCGCCGTAATGGGCCACGGATGGTTCTATTACGTGACCATCGGCTCGGTGCTGCTGGTGCTGGCCTTGTCGGCGAATACGGCGTTTGCTGATTTTCCGCGGCTGACGCGCGCCATTGCATTGAACAACTATCTGCCGCATGTATTTCTGCTGCGGGGACGGCGGCTTCTCTATTCGTGGGGCATCTATGTTCTGGTGGCGCTGACGGCGTTGCTGCTGACCATCTTCGGCGGCGTGACGGATCGGCTGATTCCCCTGTATGCGATCGGCGCATTTATGGCGTTCACGCTGTCGCAGGCCGGCATGGTCATGCACTGGAAGCGCCAGGGCGGCGCTCCATTTCGCATGGCGATGAACGGCCTGGGCGCGTTTGCGACGGGCATCACGACGCTCGTGGTTCTGGTGGCCAAATTCGTCGAGGGCGCGTGGATCACGGCGTTGCTGGTCGCTCTGATGATCGTTGCCATGCGCGCGGTCAACAAGCACTATCTTCGCGTCGCGCGGGAAACCGATCTTGATCGGCCCATCGTTGCCGCGGAAGTAACGAAGCCGGTGGTCGTGGTGCCGATTGATCGCTGGAGCCGCATCACGGAGAAGGCTCTGTCGTTCGCATTATCGATGTCGGACGACATTCGCTGCGTTCATGTGCAGATTGGGGAAGAGACGGATCCATTCTGTGTGGAGTGGGAAGAAAAGATTGCAAGCCCACTGCGCAAGGCCGGAAAGTGCGTTCCGAAACTCATCACGCTGAAGTCGCCTTACCGCTATATTCTGCAGCCGGTGGTGGACTACGTACTGGGCGTCGAGAAAGAGACGGAGTATCACAAGGTCTGCGTGCTGGTGCCGGAGCTGGTGGTGCGCCACTGGTGGGAGGGCGTGCTGCACAACCGGCGCGCCGATTTGCTGAAAGTGATTCTGCTGTTGCGCGGCAACCGGCGCATCATCGTCATCAATATTCCCTGGTATCTGGATCGGGCCTGAGAGCACCGAAGAAATGGAATTTCTCGGGCGAGCCGGATTCCCTTCCCTGCCGCGCGCGTCAAAATAGAGGGTGGGCCTTCGACTCATTCAACGACCCCTAAGCCGGATCCCTCCGGCTGCCGGTTGGCGCGAACAGCAGCTCAGACTGTTCGCGCGCTCCTTGTCGTTTCTCCTGCTTTTCCCCGCTCTGTTGCAGGCGCAGGAGTTGGCACCGCAAGCGGATCAAGGCGCTTCGACTTCGAGTGCGCGAGTCAGTGTGCACGGCGTGGTGTTGAATGCGGTCTCCGGCGAGCCGCTGCCGCGCGCGCTGGTTCGTTTCGTCGGGGGTGGAAACTCGGGCGCGTTGACCGATGGCGAGGGGCGCTTTGAACTCGTCGACATTCCAACCGGCCCGCAACAATTTGAAATCATCAAGCCCGGATTCCTGGACGAAATGACAGAGGCTGCGGGGGCGACAGGAGGCCATTCAATCGGGTTCGCGCACTCAGTGATTGTGGCCGCGGAGATGCCCGTTGTGGCCTTCAAGATGGCCCCCACCAATTCGATTCACGGACAAGTACTGCTCTCGACGGGCGATGCGGCGCAGGGGATCGAAATTACTCTGCTGCGGCAGACGGTGCAGAATGGCCGCCCGTTTTGGCAGTTGGTGGCGCCCGGCGCGACGATGACGAAGACAAATGCGGACGGCGCTTATCGTTTTGGCGGGCTCGCGGACGGGACCTATGTGGTTTACAGTGCGCCATCCATGGACACCGAGCCGTTTGGCACTCTGGTCGATCCGCGCAACGCACACAACATTGAACGCAGCGGATACGCAAGCCAGTTCTATCCGGACGCGCGCGACCTCGCCGGTGCGGCAAAGTTCCATTTGCATGGCGGCGAACAGGCGGAAGCCAACCTTTCGCTGGCGCTGGAGCCATTCCATGTCGTGACGGCGGCCGTATTTCTTCCTAACAGCGGAACAGGACAGGAATTCACGCCCGACCCACCTGGAGGCACAACCTTCTCTGCAGTGGTGACGGATAACCAGGGACATCAGCTTCCTTACGTGGCGCAATACGATCAAGCGACACATACGGTGCAAGCGCTTCTGCCGGACGGGAACTGCGAATTTGTCGTGACGGCGGGACGGCCGACAATGGTTGTGCGGCGCGGAGGCATCGCAACCACTTTGCGGGACGAAGGTCACTACACCGGAGCTGTTGGGTTCTCCGTTGCCGGGCACGCAGTGACGAATTTGCGAATTGCGCTGGCAAGCGCGCAGAGCAACCCGATTCAGGTGAATCTGATTCGAACGAGTTCGCAAACGAGCGGGTCAAGCCCGAACCTTGACGGCGGGGACCAGGTTTTTCTTACCATGAGCCAGACGGGCGGCTGGATCGGCGACGGCATGATGAATACCTTCGCTGTTGGATCTTACGCGGGCCCGCTGAACACTTCGTTTGCGCAGCCCGGAACCTACTGGGTGCATACGAATCTGCCGGACAAGCACGTTTGCGAGGGCTCTCTCACCGCGGGCGGTACAAATCTGGGACGAGAACTGCTGACGCTGGGGATTTCAGGTTCACCGGCGCCGGTAACGCTGAATCTCCGCGATGACTGCGCAACTCTGACGCTGACCCTGCCGGCGACCGCAGCAGGCTCAGGCACAGGAGAAGAGCCTTTTTACACCGTGTATGTGGTGCCGGACTTCGACTGGACAGAGGACGTGATTCCACAGACGCTTCGCTCCTCGAACGGGGGCACAGCCACGTTGGAAGGCCTGACACCGGGCAGCTATCACGTTTACGTCTTCGATAAGCCGGTCGCGCTTGCTTACCACGATCGCGCAACAATGGATGCACTATCGACTACTGGACAAACCATCGATCTGGCCCCGCTGGCAAATGCAAGTCTCGTTCTCGAGGTACCGAGCCGATGATGCGAATCTGGACGGATCTGCGGACCGGCAGGCATGGCTCGCTGCGGCGAGGCCTGATGCGCCTGATTCAGATCGCGCTTGCGATCGCCGTTGTGGGCACCCCCCTAGTCGCGCAGGACAAGCCAGCGACCGCATCCAATGCCGGCAGTTATCGCATTGCCGGAACTGTGGTCAATGTTGCGACCGGCGAGCCAATACAACGGGCAGTTGTTTCCGCGCTTGGGCAAGACCAAATCCACTCCATCGCATCGGTGGTGTCGGATACAGAAGGTCACTTCGCACTTGAGGGTCTGGCTGCGGCAAAATATCCCTTGAGCGCGTCGAAGCGCGGCTTTCGAACCGCGCTCTATGACGACCACGAAGGTTACAACACCGCAATCGTCACGGGGCCGGACCAGGACACAACGCACCTGATCTTTTTTCTTGTACCTGGCGCTGTGCTGCACGGAGTTGTGTCCGGAGACGGCGGGGACCCGGTGGAAGACGCACGCGTGATGCTCTTTGAGAAGCCGCGCCATCCCACGCAGGGCGACCGTTTCCTGCAATTGGAATCGGCCACCACAGACGATACCGGAGCGTATGAGTTCGGCAACCTGGCCGAGGGCGATTATTTCGTCGCCGTGGCAGCGCAGCCCTGGTATGCGACGGCAATGCACAGAGCCGGTGGGAACTCGGCAGTCAACGGAGCGAGCGATGCCGCCGTCCAACTCGATGTGGCCTACCCGATCACCTACTTCGATTCGACCACGGATGAAGCGTCCGCATCAGCGATCACGTTAGCCAAAGGCAGCCGCGCAGAAGCCGACATCAATCTGCTCGCGGTTCCCGCGTTGCACTTCCTTGTACAACCGCCTCGCAATCAGCAGGACCAGAATCAATTCCGCCCAATCATGCTCAGGCAATCGATTTTCGGCGCTCAAGTGCCCACGGACATGATGGTCACAGGCGATCCCACTCGGCCGGGCCTGATTGGCGTTGCTCCCGGCCATTATGAGTTGGAGCAAGGCAATCCGCCTCACATCTCGGAGTTGGACGCGACCGCAAGCGGCCAGATCGAGCCGGACTCAGGAAGCGCGACCTTTACCGTGACAGGAACCTTGAAGATGTCCGCAGGAGGAATGCCGCCGGAGGAAATTCCTCTTATTCTTCAACCCCAGGAAGGTGCGGAGAGCCACACGAAGCTGATTGCCCATGCGCACAATGGCCAATTCCACTTCAACTCAGTGGCCCCGGGACCATGGGCAGTGACGGTGATTGGTGCAAGTGGAGTGGTGCCCGCACTGGCCGTCCAAAGCGGCAGCACAGCGCGTTCTGGAAATGAATTCGCGGTACACGATCAACCGCTCAATTTAGTGGTGACGCTGGGTGAGGGTACGGCGCGCATCGACGGGTTTGCGCGCAAGGACGGCAAAGGCTTCGCCGGAGCGATGATCGTGCTGGTTCCGAAGCATTTGAGCAATCTCGAGGCGCTCGCGCGGCGCGATCAATCGGACTCGGATGGAAGTTTTTCCCTGCGCGACGTCGTTCCCGGCCGGTACACGATTGTCGCGATTGAAGACGGCTGGGAACTCGATTGGATGCATCCCGGAGCACTGGCCCGCTATCTTCCGGGCGGCACAGCCGTCACATTGAATGGCAGCTCCCCAGGGGATGTGCATCTTGCAGAGCCCGTGGTGGTGCAACCGCGCTGATCGGGCTTCGTCGGTCCGCTTCGTAGAACGGGGGGGTAAACGATAGTCTATGGACGTACCGGATTCAAGTTACGGCGCCCGCGCATTCAGGGATCGATGCGCGCAATCGAAGGTCGCCGCCGAGGGACCGAGGAGAATCTGACATTGACGAGGAAGCTACTGTTTTGGATTTTGGCCGCGTTTGCGGCTGGGCTTATGCCACTGACGGCCAACTGCCAAATCGCTCCCGAAAAAGCCCCCAGCGAGAGGACCGGACCCGAATATAAATACGAGGCTTTTGTTGGCTGGGGCTACACGAGCTTGAACCAGGTGAACCAGTCGAACAGTGGCTTGCAGGGAGTGAGCCTGTCCCTCACGCGGGATTGGGGCAAGTATTTTGGCGCTACCCTCGAGGGTGGGCACTATGCCTGGACGGTCACCGAAGCGAATCCGCAAGCCGCGTCCGTCGATCAGTACCTCGCGGGACCGGTCTTCCACGCTGCTCTTTATGAGCGGTCGAGCATTTTTGTTCATGGACTGATCGGCGCCGCGCACACCGGGGGAGTTTCAATCAAGCCCGGTGAGTCATTTGCCGGTGGCATCGGCGTGGGGCTCGACTACAAACTCACCGATCACCTGGGGCTGCGCGCGTATGGAGACGACATCGGCTCATCCTTCACATTGACGCCGTATGCCCCCGGCGACTCACCGCATCGGCACTTTAACGCACGCGCCTCGGTTGGCGTTACGTACAAATTCTAAGCATAGCCGCAGGATTCAGCTGAGGCGGCTCGAAGCTATACTTCCGCCATGCAGGCTGTCAGCGTGATTGCCACCGTTCTCAACGAAGTGGAGAACATTCCAAGGCTCGTCGACAGCCTCATGCGGCAGGCCCCACCGGCCGCTGAGGTCATCCTCGTCGATGGCGGTTCGACCGACGGCACGTGGGAATGGCTCCGCGAGGCTGCAACTCAGCGACCCGCATTGCGCGCGATTCGCGATGAAACCTGCAGTTTGAAATTTACGCCGGGCCCGATCTCCAAGGGCCGCAATGTAGCCATTGCAGCCGCGCGTTCCGATTTGATCGCTTGCGCGGATGCGGGGTGCACCTATGCGCCGAATTGGCTCGCGGAACTGACCGCACCGTTGCAGAGCGGCGAAGCGGAATATGCTCTGGGTGGTGCGTCCTTGGACATGAACGACCCGACCGTGTGGGACGTGGCCTCGGCTCCGTTCTTCGGCGTGAAGCTCGATGCCACAGCGCCGACCAAATCATGCACGGCGCGCTCCATGGCGTTTACCAAAGATCTGTGGCAGCGCCTGGGCGGATTCCCCGAGACGGTGTTCTTTGGCGAAGACACCTTGTTTGACCTGGAAGCACGACGGGTTGCACCGCCCGCCTTTCCACTGCACGCGAAGGCGATCTACCGACCGCAGAATTCTTTCCTATCGGCGTGCGGGCAGCTTGCCCGTTACGCCGTCAGCGATGGGATTCTCGGTGTTCGTCGGCAACGGCTGGTTCGCAATGCGGCGCGCTGTATAGCCGAAGTAGCGGCTGTTGCGGTGCTGCCCTGGACATGGATTCCGTTGGCTATCGTGCTGGTGCTGGTGCTGCATTTCGCCTTCGAGCAGGATTGGCTGTTTACGCGTACGCTGAAGCCACAGGTGCTGCTGGCCCGGCTTGCATTCTCGATCGCCGTGCCGTGGATTATTACGGTGAATCAGGTGCGAGGTGCACTGACCAAGAAGAGCTTGGTAAATCCGCAGAATTCCGGGGCATAAAAAGCGAAGGAATGAACGTGCGGGATTCCGGCGACGCATTGACTCAATTGAGGTCATCGTGACGATATCAGCAACTGCTGGCCGAGATCCCATACAGATCAAGCAGCCGCGCGGCCGCGATCGTTCCATCGACTATCTCCGCACCACGCTGACACTGATGGTCCTCGCGCATCACAGTTGTCTGGCTTATACGACCTGGGCATTCTTCGATAAGCAGGACAGCTTTCGTTCCAATGCTCCGGTGGTCGATGTCACTCGTTGGGCATTCTTTGACTATGCAGAGAATTTCAACGACGTGTTCTTCATGTCGCTGATGTTTTTTATCTCGGGGCTCTTTGTTTATCCGGCTCTCAAAAAACATGGCACTTTCCGGTTTATTCGCGATCGCCTGCTACGCCTGGGGGCGCCGTTCGCTTTTGCGCTCGTGATCCTGATGCCGATTGCTTACTACGCGTCATGGCAACTGTCCACAGCCGATCACGGGTTTCTTGATTTCTACAAGCGGCTGGCCGCGAGAGGTTTTTATCCGGGACCACCGTGGTTCATCTGGGTTCTGCTCTATTTCGATGTGATTCTGGCGTTGTTAGCGTGGCCACTGCAGCGCTGGATACCGAAGGCTGGGCGGCTCATGACGCGCTTGCGAGACCGGTCATTCCTGACCTTCGCGGTCGTCTTTGTTCTCGCGGCGATTGCGTATCTTCCGTTACTCCACCGATACGGGTTCGGTTCGTGGGCAGGCTTCCCTTTCTGGATACAGATTTCGCGCATCGGGATTTACTCCTTATGGTTCACATTCGGGTTTCTTGTCGGCGTCCCCGGATTTGCCGAGGGTCTGCTGGCGCACAACGGAAGTTTGGCGCGGCGCTGGCCGCTTTGGATTGCCAGGTGCATCCTGGCCTATAACGCGCTGTGTTTCATTCCCCACTGGTCGGTAATGCATCGGCTCTCGCCTTTGGGACATGGAATCGTGTGGGCGTTGCTCTGGGTGCTGAGCTGCGTGGCGAGTTGCTTCGGCTTCCTGGCGCTGTTCCGTGGCGTTGAGATAAAGTCGCGCGCCTGGATGAATTCCCTCACCCGCTGCGCCTATGGGATGTATCTGGTGCATTACATCTACGTATTGTGGCTGCAGCGGCTGGTTCTGAATCGTCCGATCCACGCGAGCATCAAGTTCCTTTTTGTGTTTCTTGGCACAACGCTGTTGAGCTGGGCGACCGTGCAGGCAGCGCTGCGAATTCCGAAGGTGAGAGATGTTGTTTGAGTTGTTGCCTTCCCTCTGCGGCAGTCCTCGAACTCAGCCCGTCCGATAAAATGTCCCATGTCCCGGATTCAATCTTCCCCCAGGAAAATCAAAACTCCCAGCATCAATACTCCCAGCCAGGTTCTCTTCGCCAGCCTCGTGGGCACGGCCGTCGAGTTCTTCGATTTTTATATCTATGCGACGGCGGCGGTGTTGGTTTTTCCGAAGCTTTTCTTCCCTGCGACTGATCCGGCAACGTCGGTCCTGGCATCGCTTGCCACTTTTGGAATCGCATTTTTAGCGCGTCCAATCGGAGGAGCGCTCTTCGGCCATTTCGGAGACCGCGCCGGCCGGAAAAAAACGCTCGTCATGGCGCTCACAACCATGGGGCTCTCCACATTCCTCATCGGCGTTTTGCCCTCGTACAAATCCATTGGCCTGGCTGCGCCGCTACTGCTCGCTCTGTGCCGCTTTGGCCAAGGCATTGGGCTCGGTGGAGAGTGGGGCGGCGCGGTGCTGCTCTCCGTCGAGAATGCGCCGCCATCGAAGCGTGCACTCTATGGAATGTTTCCTCAGCTTGGAGCACCGGTGGGATTTCTTCTTTCCGGCGGGACATTTCTACTGCTCTCGCGCGTTTTGACGGATCAGCAATTTTTCACATTCGGATGGCGGCTTCCGTTTCTCGCGAGCGCGGTGCTGGTTCTGCTGGGGCTCTATGTCCGCCTCAGCATTACGGAGACGCCGGTATTTGCGGAAGCACGGAAGCGTGCAGAGCCCGTACGCATGCCCTTCTTCACCGTTTTTCGACGGAACTTCCGTGAGGTTGTCGCGGGCATCCTGGTGTGCCTGGCGACATTCGTCTTGTTCTATCTGATGATCGTCTTCGCGCTCTCGTGGGGGACGACGGCCCTTCACTACAATCGCGACACCTTCTTGATCTTCCAGTTGGCGGGCGTTGTGTTCTTCGGGGCAGCCATCCCTTTCTCCGCGGGTCTGGCGGAGCGCGGACGGCGGCCGGTCATGTTCGGGGCGACGATTCTCATTGGCCTTTTCGGGCTGGTGCTTGCACCGTTGTTCAGGTCGGGAACGGGCGGCGCACTGGCGATGATGATTGTTGGATTGACGCTGATGGGCGTGACCTATGGCCCACTGGGGACGGTCGTCTCCGAGCTGTTCCCCACATCGGTGCGCTACACCGGCTGCTCCATCACATTCAGCATGGCCGGAATTCTGGGCGCATCGCTCGCGCCTTACATTGCCACTTGGCTGGCAACAAAGTACGGCTTGCAGTACGTGGGCTACTACCTCACGGCCTCCGCAGCGGTGACATTTGTGGGCTTGCTGCTGATTCGCGAAACACGCGGTGAGAGCCTGTGACGTTGATTTGCGGAGGCCCTCGTGTTGCCTTATTTATAGCTTTCGGATAGACGGTGACTTGCCAGCAACGATAGAACAGGCGCGTTCCATTTCTTATTTCTCGGATTGCAAACGGGGCAATTGCTAAGGACGAGTGATGGAACCGGAGAATACGGCAGGGCACAACGCACTCAACCTTAAATCCGAAGTTAGGCTCTGCCGTTCCCAACCGGATCAACATCAGAGCCTGAATCGCCAACGAGAACGTGGGCCAGAATTTGAGCGTATTCTGCTTGAGCATGGTGGCGTGCAGACCCCGACGCCTATTGTTTCGCTGAGGTCCAATACGATCTGAAGCAGCTATGGAAAAAATAACGTCGACAAGCTGGTCCTTTGCGGTATCGCCGCATGCGCTGCTCGCACAGATAGCGCTCGCGATCCTCGTGCCAGCGGTTTCGGCCCAACGTTCGGGCAGCTCGCCAAATCAGTCAACTTCCGAGAGCCCGTATGCCGAATCAAAGTTTGAGCTTGCCACTACCGATCCGTCTCGAGATACCGCGTTTTATTCAAAGCTGGGATTTAGCGTCGTCGCGAAGACATCGTATGGGTACGTGACGCTCCAATCCGGGCCCGTCGTCATTGCTCTGAGTCCAGTCGCCAAGATCGACTCCCACGATACCGCTTCGTTATCGGAGCTTCGGCGTCCACCGGTTGGAGTGGAGATTGTTTTGTATACCACCGAGAATCTCGAAGAGAAGCACGCAAGGCTGAGGAGCCTGGGACTGAAGCCGACCGATATTCGACTCCAGCCATGGGGAGTCAGGGATTTTAGGATCATCGATCCCGGCGGCTACTACACCCGCATCTCCGAGGGTCATGCGATACCCGTCCATTGAGGACGGCATTGTCCGACGCCGAGAATGAATGAGCCTCGATTCCGAAGTTCCGATTTTCTGTTTCATCCGAGTGTGTTGTGGACTATCCCGAAGTTACTCCCCAGTTAGAACCTTCAATGATTTCCCTCTGGCAATCAGTACGAACTACGCTCAGCTGGCCGGAGGTGGTGCTGGGATGAGGCCGAGCTGCTGCATCAGGCTGAGCGTGTCCATGAGAATGCGGCTATCGGCCATTTTGCCGGCTTCGAGGCGATCGATCACAACGCCTTTGACCTCGACAGCTTTGCCGGTGGCCGGGATGCCGAGGAATGTGTCCCGATGAGTGCCGGTCCAGGTGAAGCGCGTGACGACCTTGTCGCCTTCGGCGATTTGCTCAGAGACAGTCCAGTGGATGTCGGGGAAGGCGGAGCGAAATTGCATTAGCACTGCTTTCAGTCCTTCCCTGCCCTGCTGCTGGCCGGGCAGCGGATCGAGTTCGATAAAGTCCTCTTTGACGAGGTCACTCATGCGCTCGAAGCGGCCCTCATTGAGGACCTCTTCGATGAATGCGCGGATGACGTCTTTGTTCGCAGCTGACATGGTCGTTCCTTCCTCGTGCGATTCGCACATCTCAGCGAAGAGTCGGTGCTTTCCCACCCTAACCACAAACATCGTGGTTAGGATGGGGCACCCAGACTCGTGCAGGTCGACGCTTCAGCCTTCGTCGGCCTCGCGGAGCTTAGCGATTACGGTGAAGTCTTCGAGCGTCGTAGTGTCGCCCTTGATTTCGCCGTGGGTGGCTAGCTCGCGCAGCAAGCGGCGCATGATTTTGCCGCTGCGCGTTTTGGGCAGAGCTTCAGTGAAGCGAATGTCGTCCGGGCGAGCGAGCGAGCCAATCTCCTTCGAGACCCACTTGCGCAACTCGTCTTTCAACGCTTCGCTGGGCTCGTTGCCGCTTTCGAGCGACACAAACGCGGCGATGGCTTGCCCCTTCAATTCATCGGGACGGCCTACAACCGCGGCCTCAGCGACTTTGGGATGCGCGACGAGAGCCGACTCGACTTCCATTGTCCCGAGGCGGTGGCCGCTGACGTTGATGACATCGTCGACGCGGCCCATGAGCCAGAAGTAGCCATCGGCATCCTGACGCGCGCCGTCGCCGGTGAAGTAGCACCCGGGCACGTCGGACCAGTAGGTCTTCTGATAGCGCTCGGGGTCGCCGTAGACGGTACGCGCCATCGAGGGCCACGGCTTGCGAATGATGAGCAGTCCGCCCGAGCCAGCGGGCACGGCGTGGAAGTTGCCATCGGCGTCCGGTTTGGTGACGACCTCTGGCTGAATGCCGAAGAAGGGGCGCGTCGCCGAGCCGGGCTTGGTGGGCACAGCGCCGGGAATGGGCGCGATCATGATGGCGCCGGTCTCGGTCTGCCACCACGTGTCGACGATGGGGCAGCGATTGTGGCCGATCTTCTCGCGGTACCACATCCATGCTTCGGGGTTGATTGGTTCACCAACCGTTCCAAGGAGGCGCAGAGAATCGAGCTTGTGCTTTGCCACGTGCTGGTCGCCCCACTTCATGAAGGCGCGAATCGCCGTGGGCGCGGTATAGAAGACGGTCACCTTGTGGTCGTCGACGATTTTCCAGAAGCGCGAGAAGTCGGGCCAGTTCGGAGCGCCCTCATACATCAGAACCGTAGCGCCGTTCTGCAACGGCCCATACACAACATAGGAGTGGCCGGTGACCCATCCGATGTCCGCCGTGCACCAATAGATATCGTCGTCGCGCAAATCGAAGACATATTTGGTGGTGAGATAGGTGCCGACGGAATACCCTCCCGTCGTGTGGACCAGTCCCTTGGGTTTGCCGGTGGTGCCGGAGGTGTAAAGGATGTAGAGCGGGTCTTCCGAATCGAGTGGTTCCGCGGCACATTCGGCGGCCGCGTTGGCGACCAGATCGTGCCACCAGTGGTCGCGGCCTTCAACCATAGTGATGGAGGAACCGGTGCGCTTGTAGACGACGACGTGCTGGATGGTGGGGCAGCCCGGCAGGGCTTCGTCGACTGTACGTTTAAGTTGAATTTCGCTGCCACGCCGGTAGCTCGAGTCCTGCGTGAGGATCGCGACGCAGCCAGAGTCGTTGACGCGGTCGGCGATGGCGGTCGCGGCGAATCCGCCGAAGATGACGGAGTGCACAGCGCCAATGCGGGCGCAGGCGAGCAGGGCGATGGCCAACTCCGGCGTCATCCCCATGTAGATGGCGACGCGGTCACCCTTCTTGATGCCGAGAGACTTGAGCGCGTTGGCGAATTTCTGCACTTCGCCGTGCAATTCCAAGTAAGTCAGGCGGCGGATTTCGCCGGGCTCGCCTTCCCAGATGAGGGCGGTTTTGCTAGCGCGGAGGCCGAGAGCGTGACGGTCGACGCAGTTGTAGCTGAGGTTGATTTTGCCGCCTACAAACCACTTGGCCCAGGGAAGATTCCATTCCAAAACCTTGTCCCACGGCTTGAACCAGTGGAGCTCTTTAGCGGCCCCGGCCCAGAATGTTTCGGGGTCTTCAATGGAATGCTTATAAAGGGTTTCGTACTCTTCGAGGCTCTTGATATGGGCTTTGGCGCTGAACTCTTCCGGCGGCGGAAAGACGCGATTCTCGCGCAGGGTGGAATCGAGGTCCTGGTTGGAAAGGGACGAGAGGGGAATGGATGGCATGACGATCCTTTATTGGGGAAAAATGGCCGCGAACGGGCGGAGAACGGGGGCGTAGAAGAGGTGCGCTCCATCAAAATTCCGCGTGGGTCACACTTTACCGAGCCGGGGGCACGGGGAGCAAGTGACCCGAGTGGCGCTGGAAAAGTCCGATCCGGCGAATCTCTATGTATATGTAGGAAAAGACCTCAAAGAATGCATATCTAAATAAAGAAACGAGGCGAAATTCAATCTAAGCATGAAGCAATCCTGCGATTTTTTACGGCCGGCAGGTTTGACATTTGTATCTGGCAGATATATCTTGTAGATATATGGCGCACAAACGGACTGCCTACGTTTTGCTGGGCATGCTTTCCATCGAGCCCAACAAATCCGGCTACGACATTCGCAAAGCCGTGGAAGGAAGCGTGGGCCACTTCTGGGGCGAGAGCTACGGCCAGATTTATCCGACGCTCAAGCGGCTGGCGGCCGAGGGGCTGATTGTGGCGAACAGTGCGCCGAGCGCCTCCCGAAAAAAGCGCCAGGAGTACTCGCTGACCGAAGCCGGACAGACTTGTCTGCAAGAGTGGCTTGCAGTTCCCTTCCAGAACGATCCTCCGCGCAATGAGTTTTTGCTGAAGCTGTTTTTCGGCCGCGATGTGCCGCTGAGCGTATCGATCGCACATGTCCGGGACTGCCAGGAAAAGAACCGGCAGATGCTGGCAACTCTGACGGGATTCGAGGAGCTGATGCGCAAGCAAGCTTCGCCCCATCCTCATGCGCCGTTCTGGACATTGACGCTTGAATTGGGGATTGCGCTCACGCGCACCGCGCTGGAGTGGTGCGATTCTGCCGTGGCCACGCTTCTTCGTATGCAGGCCAAAGAAGTGATCGGCAAACGGCACAACGAGAATGTTGCTGCAATGAGCAAGTAACGAAGTATGAGGCAAGGAGTGTGTACGATGCCTGGCACTGATCAAGTCAAAACCGGAACTTATATTCGGATGAGCCGCTGGTCGCAAAGCGCGGCCTGTATTGTTGCGAGCCTCTTCCTTCTCGGTTTCTTCATTCACGCAATAGGAATGTGGACCGGCGTCATCCTGGGAGTCTGGTTTGTAGGGACGCAAAAACTGGGGCGTGGATTTCTCTGGATGGCGGCTTTCTCCCTTCTGCCTAGCATCCTGGCGACATGGCATGTGTTGTCGTCAGCTGGACTCAGGCACGGCGCATCGCAGTTGCCGGAGTTCCGGGGCCCGTTCATTGCCCAGTTCGTGGGCCTGACCGCGCTCGCCGTTCTGCTCGGCGTTCTGCCCTTCACCTTTCATCGCCTCATCAGCCCGCGGCTGCCTGGCATTTTCTCCACACTGCCATTGGCGCTGGCGGCGGTGGCGCTTCCTGCGCTGGTTCTTGAAGTGGACCCGGCGTTCCACGTTGGCCCGGATTCAGGAAACGGTCTTCTGACGTTTTTCATCTGCTGGTTCGCCGCCGTAATGGTCTGGATGTGGAATCTGGAGTTTCGCGCCGCAAAAATCTCCGCGGGCGCCATTGGTTTTGGCGCGGTCTCTTGCGTGGCCGACAGCCTGTGGCTCGCTGTGCATTTCAAAGTCGTGATCCTGCCACAAAGCTGGAATGGCCATGGAGTTTTTGCCCGCATATGCCTTGGCGGAGCTTTGATGCTCAGCGTCTGGGCTCTATTTCGCCCGGAGAAACAACGGACATGGTCCGACCGAGCGCAGACCGTCGCGTTGCTGCGCAGCCCCTTCACCGGCGACTCCTTGCGTGTGGTGAGCGAACAGCATCGTGAAGCTTTGGTCAGTGTCTCCGGCGAGCGCTTCCCGGTGCGCGATGGAATTCCAACCTTTCTCAAGCCGGAGGACCTGACCGGCAATAACGGCAAGTACAACCACCTGTACGAAACCATCGGCGGATTCTATGACGACATCCAACGCGTCTTTCTTGCCCTCGCAGGGGTCGACCGGGACGCGCACTTCCGCAGCTATATGCATCGGCTCGAAGTGAAACCCGGCGATGCGGTGCTCGAGACATCGGTGGGCACAGGTCTCAACTACAAATACCTGCCGCGCGATGTGAAACTTTCCGGACTCGATCTTTCCCCGGAGATGCTGGCCAACTGCCAGCGGAACCTGCGCCGCTGGGATCTCGACGCCGATCTCTACCTGGGCAATGCGGAGAGCCTGCCCTTCGCCGATGAGAGCTTCGACGTTGTGTTTCATGTGGGCGGCATCAACTTCTTCAACGACCGCGCCAAGGCCATCCGGGAGATGATTCGCGTGGCCAAGCCAGGAAGCTTGTTACTCATCTCCGACGAAACCGAGAAGCACGTGAAGGGTGTGTACGAAAAACAGCCGGGCGGTTTGTTCAAGAACCGTAAGGAGCCCGTGAGCCCACCCGTCGATCTGGTGCCGCCCGAAATGACGGAGGTCCATCTCGAAGTGTTGAGAGGGGGCGACACCTATGCGCTCACATTTCGCAAGCCTGCTGCAAATGCCGGCCGTCCGCCCATTGCAACGCCGGCCATAGAGTCCATTGTGTGCGCGCCAGAAGTCGCTGTTCCTGCTCTTCGCTGACACCGAGGTCGACGGCGGAATTATTTTCAGTCGGAGCCCGCGGGTTGGGGCGAATTGTCATGAACAGCGGGTAGCGGCAGCGTAAGCCCCCATGCCATCAGCTCCAGCCACACCAGGCTGATGACTGTGACGGCGAACTCGCCCAGCCAGAATTCGACCCCACGATGATTTGGCGAATGGTCCCTCCCGATGAGCGGGCGGATAGCTGCCCCAACGAGAGCGATCGCGGGAATCGCGAATCGCGCGATCCGCACCTGCGCCGCCGAGACGGTGGTTCCTGCCGGCTCGCTTTGAATGGGTGCGGTTCGGGCCCAATGGCGGAACCAGAAGAAGACAGCCACGCAGCCCAAGACTGAACTGGCGTATTGAAGCAGCTTGTGGACAGACACCACTCCCAGCAGGGGAAGCGTGACAGCTTGGATGAGGAACGACCAGTGCTGCGTGGGCCAGCGGTCGGCGTGCGTGAGGGAGTCCCACAAGTCATGCGTCAGGGCTCCGACCAGGATGGACAACAGCACGAGCGCCAGCTGCAAAGGCTTCCACAGCGGAAGGGGATACGGGTCGGCGGGAACTCTCTGCCGAACGGCGCGGGGCATCAGTGCGGCCAACGGCTCTTTGACAATTGCGTGAAAGAGCCAGAAAACGACAAACCCCACGGGCAAGCAAAAAAGGAAGAGGCCCCGCGGGGAGTGCCCGAAAGGGCCTTTGGGCGCGAACCGGAGGAAAAATTCCAAATCCGGAGTAAACGTACCAATGATCAGCGCCGACAGAACCAGGCGGGTCCGCCGGAGCGGATATGCGGCAGCAGCATGAGCTAGTGTGAAAGGCACTCACTTCCATTATTGCCCATGACGTGGCTCCCATTGCGCCCGGCTTGATTACCAATGGTGCCTTGCGTTTGGGCAATTCCCTGCCCGCAGTCGGTGCTGCAGCGCGATTCATCCCACATCTGCGTTCCGGGGATCAGCGTGACGGGCGATTCGTTGAGCCGGTCACGCCTGGAAAACAGACCAGCACGATTTCTGTTGACAAAAAATCTCATACTTGTTTACTCTATGCCTGAAGTGAACAAGCCTATGACAGAGACAACTTCTCGCGATCTGTTTCCGGGTGCACTCGAGATGATGATTCTCGAGTCGTTGCGCCGCCAGCCCTCCCACGGCTACGCACTGGTGCAGCATATTCAGCAGCGATCGAAGAACCTGCTGCAGGTGGAAGAGGGATCGCTGTATCCGGCGCTGCAGCGGCTGCTGAAATCGAAGCTGGTGAAGGCGCAGTGGGGTGTTTCGTCGACCAATCGCCGCATCAGGACCTACCAGATTACACCGGCAGGACTTCGCCACCTGGACGAGCAGATCTCCAGTTTTGAGCGCATGTTTGAAGGTATTGCGCTGGTCCTCAATCCCGCAAAGGCTACCTCGAACTGACGAGAACGTTCAAAGGAGTTCCCGATGAACTGGATACCTGATATCTTCCGTCGCGGCAAGCTCTACAACGATCTCTCCGAGGAAATTCGCCTGCACATTGAAGAGCGCGCCGAGCAGTTGATGCGCGAAGGCGCGAGTCGGGAAGAAGCGGAACGAAAGGCGCGTCTGGCTTTCGGGAATCGCACAGTGCAGGAGGAGCGCAGCCGCGAAGTGTGGCAGTGGCCGACGCTCGAGTCGATCTGGGCCGATGTACGCTTGGCTTCGCGGCAACTGCGGCGTTCTCCTGGATTCACGATGGCCGCCATTGGGACTTTGGCATTGGCCATCGGCGCGAATGCCGTGGTGTTCAGCGTGATGAACGCATTCCTTCTGCGACCTCTGAATGTGCCTCAGCCGCAAAGCCTCTACTCGCTCCAGCACGGAGACGCACCCGACGGAAGCCTGTCCTATCCCGACTATCTCGATCTGCGCGACCGCAACCGCAGCTTCAATGGGTTGATGGCGTATAACTTCGCTTCGACGGTGCTGGATACCGGGAATAATCCGTCCAGCGTCTGGGTTCAGGAAGCCAGCGGCAACTACTTCGACGGGCTGGGCCTGCAGCCGTATCTCGGCCATTTCTTCCACGCACGCGATGAGCATGGGCCGAATAGCGCTCCCTATATCGTGCTGACTTACGATTATTGGCACACCCGTTTTGAGGACGATCGCGGCGTGGTGGGCCGTGTGGTGATGGTGAACAAGCACCCGTTCACGATCCTCGGCGTCGCGCCTCCTGAATTCAACGGCACTCTCTTGTTTTTCAATCCAGGATTCTTTGTTCCGCTCGTCGAGGACCCGCTCTTGACGGGCGATGACTTGAATGCGCGCGGAACCCGGTGGTTATTTCAGGCGATGGGCCATCTCAAGCCAGGGGTCACTCCGGAGCAGGCGGCCGCCGATCTGGATTCGATTGGGGCCTATCTCCAAAAAACCTATCCCAAGGACGAAGGCAAGATGACGTTCGTCCTGCGGCGCCCGAGTCTATATGGCGATTATCTGGGCCGGCCTCTGAAAGCATTCATGGCGGGGCTGATGCTGCTGACGGGGCTGATCCTGCTGGCCGCTTGCGCCAACCTCGGCAGCCTGTTTGCGGCACGCGCGGCGGACCGCTCCAAAGAAGTGGCTCTGCGTCTCGCACTCGGCTCGAGCCGCAAGCGCATTCTGCGCGGACTGTTCACGGAAGCCACCATGATTTCGCTGGCCGGGGGCGCAGTTGGCCTGTTGAGCAGCGTGGCGCTGCTGCGCGCGCTGAGCGCATGGCAACCAATTCCCAGTTATCCGATCCATCTGGCAGTGAATCCAGATGCGAAAGTATATGCCGTCGCAGTGCTGCTGGCGTTGGTCAGCGGACTTCTCTTTGGCGCGGTGCCGGTGAGGCAAGTGCTGCGGACAAATCCATATGAGGTAGTGAAGGCCGGAAGCGGACGAATTGCGGGAAGGCGGATGAACGCGCGCGAGGTGCTGCTGGTGGTGCAGATTGCCATCTGTGCTGTGCTGGTGACGTCGTCCTTGGTGGCGATACGGGGGCTGATTCGCTCGCTGCACGACCATTTCGGATTCGATATTGAGAACATCACCCTCGCAGAGACAGATCTGGGCATGGCCGGCTACAGCGGAGACCGCGTTCCCGCGATGCAAAAGCGAATGATCGGGGCGCTGCAGGCTTTGCCAGGAGTGGAGTCCGTGGGATTGGCCGATTCGTTGCCGCTTACAGTGAACGGCTCAGGTGACTCGATCGTCTTCACGGACAATACTTCGGATCTGCGGCCTGTGAACGCCGCAACGGATACCGCAATGTTCCACATCTCTCCCGAATACTTTCATGCGGCTGGTACAACCCTGCTGTCAGGAAGGGCATTCACGTGGCAGGACGACAAAAGCTCGCCTCAGATCGCGATCGTGAACAAGGAATTCGCGCGCAAAGTCTTCGGCTCCCCTGACCGCGCCATCGGCCACTTTTACAAGATGAAGGATGGGACGCGCATTCAAGTTGTGGGCATTGCGGAAGACGGGAAATATAACAGTCTTACGGAAGATCCGGTAACAGTGATGTACCTTCCGATCCTGCAATCGCCTTCCACTTCGACATTTCTTGTGGTGCGCACGCGGCCCGGTTTGGACAACTCTGGTTCAGACAACGGCCAGCTCCAGACGGCAACCGCGATGCGGAACGCTTTGCGGCAACTCGATCCGGGGTTGCAGGTTTCCATCGAAGCGCGGGACAGGACCCTGACGGCGGTTTTGTTTGGACCGCGCATGGCAACGATCTCACTGGGCGTTCTGGGCGTGATGGGAGCGATGCTGTCGATTACCGGCATCTTCGGCATGGCGGCGTACTCGGTGAGCAAGCGGCTGAAGGAGTTGGGAATTCGCGTGGCCTTGGGCGCGCAACGCAAGGAAGTGCTGCAGGCAGCACTGGGGCGTGCGTTCAAGCTGCTCGCACTTGGCTCGGCCGCCGGATTGGTTCTGGGCCTTCTTGCAACGAAAGTCCTGGCGTTCATCGTGTATCAAGCCTCGCCGCGCGATCCCCTCGTCCTGGCTGGCGTGGTTGTGGCGATGGCTGCGCTCGGATTGCTGGCCACATGGATTCCAGCGCAGCGCGCCCTCTCCGTCAATCCTTTAGTTCTGCTGCGTGAGGAGTAAAGCATGAACTGGATCCCAGGTATCTTTCGTCGCGGCAAGCTCTACAACGATCTCTCCGAAGAAATTCGCCTGCATATTGAAGAGCGCGCGGAGCAGTTGATGGGCGAAGGCATGAATCCGGCAGAGGCGCAACGAACGGCGCGCATGGCATTCGGGAATCGCGCAGCACTCGAAGAGCGCAGTCGCGAAGTGTGGCAGTGGCCGACATTGGAATCGATAGCCGCCGATGTGCGGCTGGCCGTGCGGCAGCTGCGCCGTTCGCCGGGATTCGCGATTGCCGCGGTCCTGACTCTTGCGCTGGCAATCGGCGCCAACGCCGTGGTCTTTGCTGTATTGAACGCGCTGATCCTGCGCCCACTCAATGTCCCACATCCGCAAAACCTCTACACTCTGGAGCGCGGCGGCTACAAGGAACAGGCCACTTCGTATCCCGACTATCTCGATCTACGTGAGCGCAACCGCAGCTTTGAAGATTTGGCCGGCTACATCATGATTCCGGTGGGATTCGATACAGGAGGGAATCCAACGCAGGCCTGGGGCTACGAGGTGACGGGGAACTACTTTGACGCACTGGGCATTCATCCGTATCTCGGGCGCTTCTTCCACGATGCCGATGAGCATGGCCCAAACAGCGCTCCTTTCTTAGTGATCAGCTACGCATACTGGCATAGCAATTTTCAGGATGATCGCGGCGTGGTGGGGCGCGTCGTCCAGGTGAACAAGCATCCTTTCACCATCCTGGGCGTAGCACCGCCCGAGTTCAGCGGGACACTGGTTTTCTTCTTTCCGGACTTCTGGGCGCCTATGGTTGAACAGGAACAGTTGCAGGGGTTGGCCGTCCTGAACAATCGCGGACAACGCGACATCTACATGGTGCTGGGGCATGTCAAGGCGGGAGTGACACCGGCGCAGGCTATTGCAGATCTGAATTCCGTTGGCTCCTATCTGGAGAAGAGCTATCCGAAAGACGATGCCTATATGACCTATTCCCTGGCGCGCCCAAGCCTTGCTGGCGACCTGCTGGGGCCCGGGGTGAGAGGCTTCATGACTGGAATGATGCTGCTTTCGGGGTTGATTCTCCTGGCCGCGTGCGCCAATCTGGGCAGCCTCTTTGCCGCGCGCGCTGCTGATCTTTCAAGGGAAGTGGCTCTGCGCCTCGCGCTTGGATCGAGCCGCAGGCGCATTCTACGGGGAGTGTTTACTGAAGCCGTGCTGATTTCACTCGTCGGAGGCGCTGTCGGGCTGGTGGGCAGCATTGTGTTATTGCGCCAATTGAGCATGTGGCATCCAGTTCCACAATTTCCGATTTATGTTCCTGTGAATCCGGATGCAAAGGTCTACCTGGTTGCATTGCTGTTGGCGCTTGCCAGTGGATTTCTCTTTGGCGCGGTGCCAGTGAGACAGATACTGCACACCAACCCATACGAGGTGGTGAAGGCGGGATCTACCGGCATCGTGGCGGGTAATACAGGACGCCGAATCACTCTTCGAGACGTGCTGCTGGTGGCGCAGATTGCCATCTGCGCGGTACTGGTGACCTCCTCGCTTGTGGCGGTGCGGGGGTTGGTGCGCTCCATGCACAGCAAATTTGGATTCGAACCGCGGAACGCGATTCTGGCGGATACTGCTCTCCGCATGGCCGGGTACAGCGGTGACAGGGCATTGGCGATGCAGAGGCGCATGATTGATTCGCTGGAAGCGATTCCCGGAGTAAAGTCCGTAGGACTCGTCAGTGTAATCCCGCTGGGAGGGGGCGGTGAAACCGAGGATGTCTTCACCGGCCAAACCGCGGACTTGAGGCCATCGAATGCCGCCGCCAACGTCCAGGTGTTCAAGATCTCCCCCGAATACTTCCATGCGACGGGCACAACCTTGCTGCAGGGGAGGGGGTTCACATGGAGTGACGACAAGAATGCGCCGCCCGTGGCGGTGGTGAACGCATTGTTTGCGCGCAAGATCTTCGGCTCCGAGTCAAAGGCGCTGGGCGGGTACTACAAGAAAGAAGATGGAACGCGCGTGCAAGTGGTGGGTATCGTTGAAGACGGAAAGTACTATCAGTTCACCGAAGATCCAAGGGCGGCGATGTTTCTGCCTTTCCTGCAGTCGCCCAGCACCATGATGTGCCTGGTGGTGCGCTCCGAGCGCGATCCGCAGCAATTGGCGTCGGCCATAAGGAGCGCATTGAGGGGCCTCGATGCCGGCCTGCCTGTCAACATCCAAACATGGGAGGCAGGACTGGGTATCGCGCTGTTTCCCGCGTATGTGGCGACTGTGGCGCTGGGCGTGCTTGGTGCGATGGGGGCGATGCTTTCGATCACCGGGATCTTTGGAATGGCAGCGTTCTCAGTGAGCAAACGGTATCGGGAGTTGGGAATTCGCCTGGCCCTGGGTGCGAGGCGCAGGGAAGTTTTGCAGGCAGCATTGGGACGGCCGCTGAAGTTGCTAGCTTTTGGTTCTTCGGCGGGATTGCTCCTGGGACTGCTGGCGACGCGCGTGCTTGCTCACATCGTCTATACGGCGACGCCTCGCGATCCGCTGGTATTGGCTGGTGTTGTATTGGCGATGGGTCTGCTTGGGCTGCTTGCTACGTGGATTCCGGCGCAGCGCGCGTTGTCGGTCGATCCTTTGGTTCTGTTGCGCGAGGAGTAAATACATGAACTGGATACCGAACATCTTCCGTCGCCGTGGGCTCTACACCGACCTCTCCGAAGAGATACGCCTGCATATTGAAGAGCGCGCGGAGCAGTTGATGCGCGAAGGGACGAGCCCGGCAGAAGCACAGCGAAAGGCGCGCGTTGCTTTCGGAAACCACACCAATATCGAGGAACGCAGCCGCGAAGTGTGGCAGTGGCCGACGCTGGAATCGATCTGGGCCGATGTGCGATTCGCGATGCGCCAACTGCGCAAGTCTCCAGGCTTCACCATCACTGCTGTTTTGACACTGACGCTGGCCATTGGCGCCAACGCCGTGGTCTTCGGCGTACTGAACGCGCTCATCCTGCGCCCGCTGAATGTGCCCCAGGCAGAGAGCCTTTTCGTCATCCAACATGGGAGCGACTCCTATCCCGACTATCTCGATCTTCGCCAGCGCAATCGCAGCTTCGACGATGTGGCAGTTTTTGCTATCCGTCAGTCAGGGCTGGACACGGGCAAAGATCCATCGAATGTCTGGCAATACGAAACCAGCGGAAACTACTTCGACGTATTGCGCATTCAGCCCTATATTGGCCGATTCTTCCACGATTCCGATGAGCATGGCCCAAACAGCGCGCCCTATGTCGTACTGTCCTACGCATATTGGCACAACCATTTTCAGGACGATCGCACCGTGGTTGGCCGCGTTGTCCGGCTCAACAAGCATCCATTCACGATCCTTGGCGTGGCGCCTGAAGGGTTTCAGGGGACCATCTTGTTTTTCGCTTCGGATATCTTCGTGCCCATCGTGAACCATGACCAGTTATCCGGTGACAAGATTTTGAACGCGCGCGATAGCCATTGGATGTTTGAGACGGTGGGACATCTGAAGCCGGGAGTTACTGCGGCGCAGGCCACTGCCGATCTGAAGTCCGTGGATTCGTATCTGAAAAGCAGCTATCCCAAGGATGAAGGCAATGAGCCTTATACGCTGGCGCGGGCTGGTCTTCATGGCGACTATTTGAACGGGCCCACGCGGGCTTTTCTCACCGGATTGATGCTTCTTTCGGGTTTGATACTGGTGGCGGCCTGTGCCAACCTGGGCAGCCTGTTTGCCGCGCGGGCCGCCGACCGTTCTCGCGAGGTGGCCTTGCGCCTGGCTCTGGGTTCGAGCCGCAATCGCATTTTGCGCCAGCTGTTCACCGAATCCGTGCTGCTTTCGCTCGCTGGGGGCGAAGCGGGACTCGTGGCGAGCATTCTGCTTTTGCGCCGGTTGAGCGTGTGGCAGCCATTTCCGCGATTCCCCCTCCATGTGCCGGTAAGTCCGGACGCTAACGTTTATTTGGTAGCTTTGGTGCTGGCGTTGGTCAGCGGAGTTCTATTCGGAATTGTTCCGGTGCACCAGATTCTCCGGGCCAATCCGTATGAGATTGTCAAAGCGGGATCGACAGGCGCGTTCGGGCGCCGAGTTAGCGTGCGAGACGTATTACTTGTCGTCCAAATTGCGATCTGTGCCGTGCTGGTCACTTCGTCGATGGTTGCTGTGCGTGGACTCATGCGCTCCATGCACAGCAACTTCGGTTTTGACCCGCGGAACGCGATGTTGGCAGATACCGATCTGGCGACAGCAGGCTACACCGGCGAAAGAGTACCGGCAATGCAACGGCGCATGATTGATGCCCTACAAGCGATTCCTGGCGTAGATTCCGTAGGGTCGGTGAATTGGCCGCCGTTAGAGCCTCCCGGTGGTTGGCAAGGGATGGTCTATACCGACACAACTACGGATCTGAGCCCATCGAATGCCGCGGCCAATCCTTATTTGTACAACGTAACTCCCGACTACTTCCGCGCATCCGGGACATCTTTATTGGCGGGCAGAGCCTTCACATGGCATGACGATGCAAACGCCCCGCGCGTAGCAGTGGTGAACCGGGAGTTCGCAAGCAAGATACTGGGCTCCGTGCCGGACGCTGTCGGCCGGTATTTCAAGCTGCACGATGGCACGCGCGTGCGAGTGGTGGGGTTGGTGGAAGACGGAAAATACTTGAACCTCACCGAAGGCCAGAAGCCCGCGATGTTCCTCCCCCTCCTGCAATCGCCGGCTAGTTGGACATGGCTGGTGGTGCGGTCGAGCCGCGACCCGCAGCAGCTTGCCGCGGCCATGAGAAGTGCGCTCCGGGACATCGACCCTGCGATGGTTCTGGCGATTCGCCCGTGGAGCACAGAGCTGGGTGGAACTTTGTTCCCCTCGCGCATGGCGACAGTATCGCTGGGTGTGCTGGGCATGATGGGCGCGATGCTCTCGCTCACAGGCATCTTCGGCATGGCTGCGTACTCGGTGAGCAAGCGCCTCAAGGAACTCGGCATTCGCGTGGCCCTCGGCGCGCAACGCAAGGAAGTGTTGCAAGCTGCGCTGGGCCGCGCGTTCAAGCTGCTCGCCATTGGTTCGGCCGCTGGATTGGTCCTGGGCCTTCTTGCGGCCAGGGTGCTGGCGTTCATCGTGTATCAGGCCACGCCGCGCGACCCCCTCGTCCTGGCCGGTGTCGTTCTGGCAATGGCTGCTCTGGGCTTGCTCGCTACATGGATTCCCGCACAGCGTGCGCTCTCCGTCAATCCGCTGGCCCTGCTTCGCGAAGAGTGAAGCATGAACTGGATACCGAATATCTTTCGTCGCGGCAAACTCTACAACGATCTCTCCGAAGAAATTCGCTTACATATTGAAGAGCGCGCTGAGCAGTTGATGCAGGAAGGCGTGAGTCCGGCGGAGGCGCAACGGGCTGCGCGAGTGGCTTTCGGAAATCGGACAGCCTTTGAAGAAAGCAGCCGCGAAGTGTGGCAATGGCCGACGCTCGAATCGATAGGCGCCGATGCGCGATTGGCTTTGCGGCAGCTACGCCGTTCTCCGGGATTCACGATTGCCGCGGTTTTAACACTGGCACTGGCGATCGGCGCAAACGCAGTAGTTTTTGGCATGTTGAACGCGCTGATTCTGCGCCCGCTGAATGTGCCTCAGGCGGAGAGCCTCTACGGAATCGAGCACGGAAGCGATTATGGGTTTCAGTCGTATCCCGACTATCTCGATCTGCGCGACCGCAATCGCAGCTTCGAGAGTCTGGCGGCTTTTACCGCAACTGAGGCAGGAATGGACATCGGCACAGAGCCATCCCGCGTCTTTGGCTATCAAACGACCGGGAACTACTTCGACACATTAGGCATTCAGCCGTATCTGGGACGCTTCTTCCACAGCTCGGATGAGCGCGGCGTCAACAGCGCGCCGTATATCGTGCTCAGCTACGCCTGGTGGCACAGCCACTTTCAGGATGACCGTGGCGTGGTGGGCCGGATCGTCCGGCTGAACAAGCATCCTTTTACCATCCTCGGTGTTGCACCACCTGAGTTCCGCGGGACGTTAATATTGTTCTCTGCCGATTTCTATATGCCGCTTGTCAACCGGGTACAACTGGATGGAGTGAACAACTTGAACGCGCGTGGGGACCGTTGGATTCTTGAGGCGATCGGACATCTGAAGCCGGGAGTCACTCCGGCGCAGGCCGCCGCCGATTTAAACTCCATTGGATCGTACCTCGCAAAGACCTATCCGAAAGAAGAGGGCTTGAAGAGTTTTACATTGGCGCGTCCAAGTCTCTATGGGGACATGCTTGGCCGTCCCGCACGGGCGTTTTTTGCGGGGTTAATGTTGTTAGCGGGATTGATTCTGCTAGCCGCATGCGCCAACCTGGGAGGCCTGTTTGCCGCGCGCGCCGCTGACCGTTCCCGGGAGGTCGCTCTGCGGCTCGCGCTTGGTTCGAGGCGCATTCGCATTCTGCGGCAGCTATTGACCGAGTCCGTGCTGCTTTCACTCGCCGGAGGCACTGTGGGACTTGTGGGGAGCGTAGTGCTACTGCGCTGGCTGAGCGTGTGGAAGCCATTACCCAGGTTTCCCTTCAATGCGCCTGTAAGTCCGGACGCAAAAGTCTATTTGGTAGCTCTGGCTTTGGCATTGGTAAGCGGCTTTCTCTTCGGTATCGTTCCAGTGCGCCAGCTACTCAGGGCCAATCCATACGAGATCGTCAAGACGGGGTCGAGCGCCAGGTTCGGGCCGGGAATGACGGTTCGTGACGTGCTCCTCGTTCTGCAAATTGCCGTCTGTGCCGTTCTCGTCACGTCTTCGATAGTTGCCGTGCGGGGCCTGGTGCGCTCGATGCACAGCAACTTCGGATTTGAGCCGCGTAACGCGATGCTGGTAGACACCGACCTGAAGATGGCCGGTTACAGCGGCGACAGAGTGCCGGCTATGCAGAGGCGCATGATCGAAACGGTGCAAACAATTCCTGGCGTGGCGCAAGTGGGTTCGGCGAATTCAACACCCTTAGGAGGAGTTCAGGGTAAGACGGCCGTCTTTAAGGATGAAACCAGCGATCTGAGGCAATCGAACGCTGCTGCCACGGCATTCCAGTACAACATATCTCCCAATTACTTTCAGGCGGCCGGCACATCGTTGTTAGCGGGCAGGATTTTCTCATGGAATGACGACCGAAACGCGCCCCGTGTAGCGGTGGTGAATCGGGAGTTCGCACGCGACGTCTTTGGTTCCATCCCCGATGGAGTAGGCAAATATTTCAGACTGTCGGATGGAATGCGAGTCCAGGTGGTGGGTCTCGTCGAAGATGGAAAATATATGAGCCTCACCGAAGATCCACAAGCGGCGATGTTTTTCCCCATGCTGCAATCGCCATCCAGTCAAACCTTTTTGGTGATCCGGCCAAAAGGCGATTTCGCTCGCGACCCGCGACAGCTTGCCGCGGCCATCAGGAGTAAACTGCACAATCTGGATGCAGAACTACCTTTGGATATCCAGACGTGGACCGACGACATGGACGACGCAGTGATGTTTCCACCGCGATTGGCGACGATCTCGCTCGGCGTGTTGGGCGTAATGGGCGCAATTCTATCGATCACGGGCATCTTCGGCATGGCGGCATACTCTGTGAGCAAGCGGCTCAAGGAGCTGGGAATTCGCGTGGCTCTGGGCGCGCAACGCAAGGAAGTGTTACAGGCTGCACTGGGGCGAGCAGTCAAGCTGCTCGCCATTGGTTCGGCTGCCGGTCTGGTTTTGGGTCTTCTGGCAGCGAAGGTCCTGGCGTTCATCGTTTATCAAGCCACACCACGCGATCCACTCGTCCTGGCCGGCGTAGTTCTGGCAATGGCCGCGTTGGGATTGCTGGCCACGTGGATTCCGGCGCAGCGCGCCCTCTCCGCCAATCCGCTCGCCCTGCTGCGCGAAGAGTGAGTCGAGGCTCGCTTCTAAGTTGCCGTACGGCGGGCTTCTCGGCCCGTTCGCCATTCCATATGACCTGGAAACCGCGTTCCGCATTTTCAGTTGAGGCTGAATCGCCAATGCACTTATCAATTCGCTCTGAGGTCCCCGAATGAAAAGGAAATCCAAGGTCCTAATCGGCTCGGCAGTTGTCTTTGTCGCCTTACTCGTCGCACTATTCCTCGCAAGAAAACAGTTTGTCGGTGGCCCCGGCAGCCCCACCGTAGAAGGCTCCCGTGCGGTGACAGATGGTGGTATCAAGATTCCCGGTTGGAACGGAAGAGTCGATGCTGCTGAACAGAGGGCGGGCATGACCCTCGATGCGGCTCGGCTTGTTGAAGAGGGACAGGCCCTTCATGCCACCACCGGTCCCGCCGTCAGTTACTGGAAGACCGATGCGATGGCGTCAGGGGACTTCACAGTCAAAGCAACGTTCAACGAGCCAAAATACATGAATCTCAACTCTCACCCGCATCCCTACGGAGTGTTTATCGGAGGGAACGACATGGGTACTCCTAGCCAGACCGAGCTTTACTGTGCTGCATCTGGAAACGGAAAGTTTATCGTGCGCGGATTTGGACCCGAGCCGTTCAGGATGACCGGACTACTGAGTGAGAGCAACGCCGCGATTCATAAGGCAGCCGGGCGTGGCCAACCGGTAACTCAGGACATCTCCCTCTCGGTAAGAGGAGATAAGGTGGTGTGCTCCATCAACGGCGCGGATGTTGCAAGCTACGACAAAACTAACCTCGTAGGCTCCGGCAAGCTGAAATCGACAAATGGCTATTACGGCCTCCGCTTCGCGCATAACACGGACGTGTTCGTCAGTCATTTGGTCCACGTCAACGAAGTGAATGCCGCAGGGAATTAAGGAAAGGTGCGGTGCGACCGCTAGGCCCAACGTGGATTCCAGCCCGGCGTGCCCTTTCCCTCAATCCCCTGGTCCAGCTGCGCGAAGAGTAAATTCAACGCGTCCCCAAAATCACCGAGGCGCGATCTCGTCCCAGATGAGCGTGCCGCGCGTTTCTTTCAGCAGCAGCGTCCCGCAAATAAAACACACAGCAGCCACGCCGATGGGGTAATAAAGGCCCGCGTAGATGTTGCCCGTGGACGCGGACAGGCTCAGGCCGATGAGCGGCAGCAGGCCGCCGAAGACACCGTTGCCGATGTGATACGGCAGCGACAGCGATGTGTAGCGGATCTTAGCGGGAAAGGCCTCGACGAGATAGGCAGCGATAGGGCCGTAAGTCATGGCGGCAAAGAAGACCTGGCACCAAACCAGGATGCCGATCAGGGGCAGATTGGGGTGGCCGGCCTCCGGCGCGGGGACAAGCTTGCCTGTGGCATCGATGGTGAGCGGCGTCAGGTGGAGGGCTCCCGTGACGCGGTCTTTAACCGAGCTGACGGTGACGACGTTGTTGCCTGCGGCCTTCTGCATGGCGTGATAGATGGGGATATAGCTGAAGGCAGCCATGAGCATGGCGGCCATCATGATCTTCTTGCGGCCGATGCGATCGGAAAGAGCGCCGAAGACGGTATAGAAGGGTATGGCGCAGACAGTAGCGATGGCGACCACGATGTGGGCCGTATGGGAATTCAGGCGGAGGATAGCTTGGAGATAAAAGAGTGAGTAGAAGGATGCGGTATACCAGACCACACCCTGACCGGCAGTCGCGCCGAAGAGCGAGATGAGTACCTGCTTGAGGTTGGTCCAGTTGCCGAACGCGTCGGTGAGAGGCTGCACCGAGCGTGCACCGGTGGCTTTGAGGTACTGGAAGATGGGTGATTCGCGCATGCGGATGCGGACGTACAGTGAGATGGCCACAAGAACGATAGACAGAAGGAACGGCATCCGCCAGCCCCAATCCTGAAAGGCTGCGGGATTCATGCTTTGTTGCGTGGCGATGATGGCGGCGAGCGAGAGGACAAACCCAAGGCTGGCCGTGATCTGAATGAAGCTGGTGTAGTAGCCGCGCTTGCGGTCGGAAACGTGCTCGGCAACAAAAACCGCAGCCCCGCCGTATTCCCCGCCAAGCGCGAGGCCTTGCAAGATGCGAATCAATATGAGAATCACCGGCGAAAACCAGCCCGCAGTTTTGAAGGTCGGCAGCAAGCCGATGGCGGCGGTGGAAAATCCCATGACGGTGAGGGTGATGATGAAGGCGATACGGCGGCCGAGAAAGTCGCCGATGCGACCGAAGACGAGCGCACCAAAGGGGCGCACGACAAAGCCCACAGCGAAGGTAGCAAGGTAGGCGATGAGTGCGAACGTGTCGTTCCCAGGCGGATAAAACTTGACGGCAAGAACTGTGGTGAGCGAGCCAAAGATGAAAAAGTCGTACCACTCGATAAGGGTACCGGTGGAAGCTGCGAAGATGATGCGGCCGATATGGAGCGCACCGCCAGCCGGGGCCTGAGACGTCAGAGGGGCTGCCATGGGTCGTTCAACCTCGCTGGAAGGTCGCGGCTTGCTGCCTTAGAGGGAGAAGATGAAAGGTCGAGCACCGCAAATGGGGCATGGGATTCAGCGCTACCTTGCTTGCCCGCGAAGACGAGTGTCAAGTGAATTTGTGGTGATAAGCTTCAGCGGCCCCGCGTCCAGTTGAGCTGGCACGTTCCCGGCGAGCAGAACGTGCCGAAAATCACAATCGGCGGAAGTCCTTGACCTATATACTCGTCGCGACCTATGAAACCACTTTGGGCGGTGCGTGAACCTGGCGCATTGCGAGCCCGATCACCGTGGAGGCAATTTGGAACTCGGCATTCTGAAAGAATCGGCCGCCGGTGAGACGCGGGTGGCGCTGTTGCCGGATAGCCTGAAAGGCCTTGTTACACAGGGGCTGAAGGTGATCGTGGAGAGCGGCGCGGGCGTGGCTGCGGGTGCGTCTGATGCGGCGTATGCGGACGCCGGTGCGACGATAACAGACCGAGGCGCAATCCTTGCGGGCGCAGACATTTTGCCTAAGGTGAATGCGCCGGACGCTGCCGACCAGGCGCGGCTGAAACCAGGCGCCGTGGTGATTGGATTCCTGAAGCCGCTGGACGCGCCGTTGGCGCTGAGCACGGCAATGGCGCGGCCGGTCACGCTGTTCAGCATGGAGTTGGTGCCACGCATCAGCAGAGCTCAAACCATGGACGCGCTGTCGTCGATGGCGACCGTCGCTGGCTACAAGGCGGTAGTGGACGCGGCGGGCGTTCTGCCAAGACTGTTTCCGATGCTGATGACGGCGGCGGGAACGCTGGCTCCGGCGCGGGTGTTTGTGATTGGAGCGGGCGTGGCCGGGCTGCAGGCGATTGCCACGGCGCGGCGGCTGGGCGCAGTGGTCGAGGCCTACGACGTGCGCGCCGCTGCTGGGGAACAGGTGCGGTCGCTGGGCGCGAAGTTTCTGGATGTGGATCTGGGCGGCATCGACACCGAGGGCGGCGGCGGGTATGCTGCCGAGTTATCGGAAGAAGCTCTGGACCGCGGGCGCGATTTGATTACAAAGACTGCCGCGCATTCCGACGTGATTGTGACCACGGCGCAGGTGCCGGGGCGGCCTGCTCCGCTGTTGCTTCGTCGCGCAGCGGTGGAGGCGATGCGGCCGGGCTCGGTTCTCGTCGATCTTGCTGCGCCGGCGGGTGGGAATTGCGAGCTGACCAAACCTGGCGTGACGCAGACAATTGGCGGCGTCACGCTGATGGCACCGCTGAATCTGCCTGCGCAGGTTCCGGTGCATGCGAGCCAGCTCTACGCGCGCAACATTCTGAATTTTCTGGGGCTGATTTTGAAGAAGGGCGAGTTGCACGTAGATCTGAGCGACGAGGTGCTCGCCGGGGCTTGCGTCGCGCACGATGGAAAGCCCGTGAACCCGCGCGTAGCGAAACTGTTCGAGTCGGCGCAGATCGCGCCGAGTCTTCCCGTCGTCCAAATTCCTCAAATACCCGATACGGTGTCATCCTGAGAGCCCGCGTGCGTGGGGCCCCATGAACGACGCAGTAGTTCATGGGGAAAGCGGGGCGAAGGATCTGCTGCCCGAAATCAAAACGGCAAGCGAAGTTTCAGGAAAGTAAGACTTATGAATCCAGCAGTTCTTATCGCTTCGGTCTACGTATTCGCGCTGGCGGCGTTTCTGGGCTACCAGGTCATCAGCCGCGTGCCGCCGCTGCTGCACACGCCACTGATGTCGGCGACCAATGCGATCTCGGGGATTTCCCTCATCGGCTCGCTAGTGTTGGCCGGAGCCAAGGGATATCCACTGTTCGCGCACATCTTGGGATTCGTCGCGGTGACCACCGCAACGATCAATGTGGTCGGCGGCTTTGGCATCACCGATCGCATGCTGAAGATGTTTGGCAAGCGCAAGAGCGAGACGAAGGCGGCAGCGCAATGAACCTGGCCACCTACTTCATGGAGGCAACATACCTGATCGCGTCGGTGCTGTTCGTGCTGGCGCTCAAGGGCATGTCGCACCCCGAAACGGCGCGGCGCGGCATGTTTCTGGCCGAGGGCGGCATGTTCGCGGCGATCGTAGGCACTCTGGTCGGGCAGCACATCGTGACCTGGGTGTGGATTATCGCAGGCCTGACCGTTGGCTCGATCATCGGCGCGTGGATGGCGATCTGGGTGCCGATGACGGCGATGCCACAGCGGACCGCGCTATCGCATGCCTTTGGCGCGCTCGCCGCGGCTCTCGTCGGCGTGGGCGAGTTCCTGGTGCACGCTGGCGACATGAGCGTGGTCACGCGCGGCGCTCTGGGATTCGAAGTAATCCTGGGTGCGCTGACGACAACCGGCTCGCTGATTGCCGCGGGCAAATTGCAAGGCGTGATTTACGGAAAGCCGATGCAGTTTCGCGGACAGAGCATCGTGAATCTGGCGATCTTTCTCGCCATGATCGGGTGCTTTGTCTTTTTCTGGATTCATCCCGAAGCGCAGTCGGTCTTTTACTCCATGCTGGGCATCGCGTTTCTGTTTGGCGTGATGCTGGTGATTCCGATTGGCTCGGCGGACATGCCGGTCGTCATGTCGTTGCTGAATTCCTATGCCGGACTCGCGGCTGCGGCAACGGGTTTTGTGCTCGGCAACAACGTGCTCATCATTGCAGGCACGTTGGACGGATTCTCGGGGCTCATTCTCTCGATCCTGATGTGCAAGGCGATGAACCGGTCGATCACGAATGTCTTATTCGGCGGATTTGGCGCGGTGATCGCCGAAGCCACATCGAATGCGGGCGGCGTGATGCGCGAGATCAGCCTGGACGACGCGGCGATGCAACTGGCCTTTGCGAATCGCGTGGTGTTTGTGCCGGGCTATGGACTTGCGACGGCGCAGGCGCAACACGCGGTGCGCGAACTGGCAGAGCTGCTTGAAGGCCGCGGCGTCACCGTGAAGTACGCAATTCATCCAGTGGCGGGGCGCATGCCGGGCCACATGAATGTTCTGCTGGCCGAAGCGAATGTACCGTACTCATCGCTCTACGAGATGGAGCAGATCAATCCGGAGTTTCCATCGACCGATGTGGCTGTCGTGATTGGCGCGAACGATGTGGTCAATCCCGATGCGCGCGACAATCCTAAATCGATCATTGCCGGCATGCCGATCCTCGAAGTCGATCGTGCGAAGAGTGTGATCGTATTGAAGCGCGGCCAGGGGCGTGGATTTTCAGGCCTCGAAAACCCGCTGTTTTTCAAGTCGTGCACATCGATGTTGTATGGCGATGCGAAGTCGAGCCTGAGCCATTTGGCGCAGGCTGTACAGCACGTGTAGGCGCGATCCGCCAGCGTCTTTGTGTCAAGGCGCGGCTTTGGCTGTGCCGCAAAAGAATATCTCCGTCCAATAGATACAAACCAACCCTCTCTGGCATAATCAGCCCACCGGTACTGCAGCCACGCAAGCGAAGCCGTTACCTGAATTCTTAATTCGAACCCGCGACGCAGAACGCAGGAGAACTCGAGGTTCCCCTTGACTCAGTCTTCAGATCTTCGCCTGACGAGAATCCCGCTCAACAACGGGAGCGGCCAGATGCCCGCACTCGGCTTTGGCACTTTAATTCCCGACCCAGCCGTGACCATCACCGCGACCAAAGACGCGCTCGAAGCCGGATTCCGACACTTCGATTGTGCCGAGCGCTACCGGAACGAGCGCGAAGTAGGCGAGGCGTTGCAGGCAGGACTTGCCGCCGGAAAGATTGCACGCGAAGACATTTTTGTCACCACAAAGTTATGGAACACAAATCATCGGCCCGAGCGCGTCGAGCCGGCTTTCGCGGCGAGTCTGGACAGATTGAGGCTCGACTACTTGGATCTCTATCTCATTCACACTCCATTTGCCTTTCAACCGGGGGACGATCAGGACCCGCGAGATCAAAACGGCAATGTCCTCTACGACAAGGGAGTGACGTTGCTCGACACATGGAGAGCATTGGAAAATCTCGTGGACCACGGCAGCTGCCGTGCCATCGGACTATCCGATATCACTTTGAACGAATTGTTGCCCATCTACGAGTCGGCAAGAATCAAGCCCGCCGTGGTCCAGGTCGAGTCACATCCGTATCTGCCCGAAACCGAGCTGCTGGCATTCTGCAAGCAGAGGGGCATTGTCTTTCTGGCGTTCGCACCCCTGGGCCATGGAATGAAGCCGGGACTGCTCGAAGATCCAGTCATTTCGGCCGTCGCTGCACGCGTTGGAAAGACACCGGCCCAGGTGCTGCTGGCGTGGGCAGTGCAGCGCGGGACGGCTTTGCTGACCACACCCAAGAGTGCAGCGCGGGCCCGAGAGAATTTCGACATCTCTTCCCTTCCCGAAGACGCGTTAGACGAGATCGATCGCATTCAGACCAGGCAGAGACTCAATGACGTGGTGAATACGGGCAGCCCGGGCTTCATTCCACGAGTTCAATCAGCATGAGAGCCAAACAACGTCGATGCTGTATGGGGATGCGAAGTCGAGCCTGAGCCACCTGGCGCAGGTGGTGCAGCATATTTAGATCACCCACCAGTCATCACAAGCCAAATTTTCAGGACGAATGCCTTTGATCTCGTCGCCGAAGAGGTCGACCCATCGCTTCTTTACGGCGAAGGCTCGACACGGCTATTCCAAAGACGAGAATTAGCAAACTGGTGACAAGCGGATGACAACTGCGGGTCGCGACTCGGCCTACGATCAC
>Ga0302325_10001210_pt1 | contig 66930 bp, 55 predicted proteins | sample Palsa_T0_2_FD_201948 | JGI IMG/M metagenome (GOLD analysis project Ga0302325, IMG submission 201948) | Peat permafrost microbial communities from Stordalen Mire near Abisko, Sweden - Palsa_T0_2 | ecosystem: Environmental > Terrestrial > Soil > Palsa > Peat permafrost | place: Sweden: Abisko...
GCCTATTCGCTCCAGGGACGCTGTGTTCGGCTGCAGCATCTTCCAGGATGGCATTGATCACTCCGCCGACCAGAATTGCAGCTCCGCTCAGGTAGAACCAGAACATCAGGATGATCAATGTGCCGAGGGAGCCGTAAAGCAGCCCAAAATGGCTGAAGTGACGGACGTACAGTTTAAACAGCACTGAAACCGCCATCCAGGTTACAGCCGCAACCATGCTGCCGGGCAGCAACCACTTCCACTTTTGTTCCTGAAGATTCGGCGCGAAGCGGTAGAGCCCCAGGAGCGCAATAATCAGTAGCAGCGCAGCGGCCGGCCACTGCGCAATCTTCCAAATAAGGAGAGCTGCTGAGCCAGGTGAAATCTTGTCCAGGACGAGCGGACCGTAGACGACAATGATCAACGCTGCTGTCAGCAGCACACCCATGGCAATGGCCAGCCCCACCGCAATCAGGCGGGACTTCCACCAGGGTCGGCTCCCTTTCAGTCCATAGATTGCGTTGAGAGTGTCGATAAGCCCGGAGGTTGCCGACGAAGATGACCACAACGCGAAGAGGAGTGAAAACCAGGCTCTTCCGCTGCCCGTCGTCTGCGCAAGCACCTGTCTTACCAGACTCGAAGCACCGGAAGGAAGGACTTCGCCCATGTAGGTCATCAGGGTACCTTGCGAACCCGGTGCTGACCCAATCATCGAAACCATGCCGGTAACGGACAAAAGCATGGGGAAAAAGCCCAGCAGGAACCAGAACGCCAGTTCAGCGGCGCGGTTCGTGACATTGGTCTCAACTGACCCCCGCCAGATAGCGCGAATCAACTCTGGCCAACTCAAGCCTGTCAGTTTAAGAAGGGTTGCCATGGGTTCAGTCTCACGCTTTTCATAACCCCCGTGGGTGCTTGCCCGATCGCATGTACGCTTCTATCTGTTCCAGCGTTTTACCATTGGTTTCCGGCACCAGACGATAAAAGAAGATCCAGGCAGCGACCGCGATGACACCGTACAACCAAAAGGTTCCTGCTTCTCCCAGAACGGCGACCAGGCTCAGGAACGTTACCGATACCACCAGGTTCATTCCCCAGTTGGTAACAGTTACGGCGCTCATGGCGGCGCCCCGCACCTTTAAGGGATAGATTTCAGAGATCAACAGCCAGAAGATCGGCCCGAGGCCCACCGCGAAAGAGGCTACATAGATCACCAGGCTGCCGATGGCTAGATCCTTGGTTAAGCTCGCCAACTGCTGGAAGTGAAACGCAGCTCCCAGGATTGCCAGGCCAACAATCTGGCCGGCGACTCCGATCAGTAACAATGGCCTCCGTCCGATACGGTCCAGCAGGAAGATGGAAACCACATGGAGACACCACATCACCATGGCCAACCCTGCTCCAGCCAGGATCGCGGGACCTGCACCCTTGATGCCGGCAAACTTGAAAATCGTCGGTGAGTAAAAGATCACCGTGTTAATGCCGGTGATTTGCTGAAATACGGCCAGCCCCAGGCCCACGATCAAGGGCATCCTGAGTGACGGCTGGAACAGTCCAGCGATCCCGCCTTCATCCTGTTGCTTCATGCTTGCCTGGATTTCAGCGATTTCCGGATCTACCTCCGAGGCCGTCCGCACGCGCTGTAACACCAGCTTTGCCTCTGCCAGTTTCGACTTGCTGATCAACCAGCGGGGACTATCGGGTAAGCGCCACATGCCAATCGCCAGCCCGACAGAGGGTATGGCCGCAACGGCAAACATATACCGCCACCCCTGGATGGAGGAAAAAGCATAGTCCACGAGGTAGGCGGTCACTATGCCGGTGGTGATGGCAAGCATGTTGACAGCAACCAGCGCGCCGCGGACCTTTGCCGGTACCAATTCGGCTATATACATCGGAGAAATGAAGGAAGCGAGGCCGATCGCAAGTCCGCTGACGATCCTAGCGGCAATTAACCAGGCGACTGTGGGCGCAAGGGCCGTGCCCACTGCACTCGCAGCGAAGATAATGCCGGCCAGGATGATCAGCTTGCGGCGTCCAAAGCGATTGGTGAGGACCCCTCCAGCAGCCGCACCTATCAAAGCGCCCACGAGAACCGCGCTCACAACAATCTCCTCCATGGTGGCAGAAAGAGAGAACTGCTTCTTGATGAACAGTATGGCCCCGGAGATAACGCCCGTGTCGTAGCCGAAGAGCAGGCCTCCGAGGGCAGCTACCCCCACTGCGACGTAAACAAAAGGTTTTACGTCTGATTTCGCCTTTGCGCCCGACTCCGTCTTGGTTGTCATGTATCCTGCGTCCTCCCAGCACGAAACACTGCGTCCGATATCACCAGCGCGGATCGGTCAAACACCAGATACGCTGGCAACGAACTCCGCAACTCGCCTGGTCTTCCCGGCATCGAGTGTGAGATGAATTTCCCTCGAAACGAATTCGTCGTGGACTGGCCCACTCCTTTGGCGCACTAGTGGACTGTAACAGCTGATGCAGTAGAGTTGCAGGGGCTAAAGCCCAATTCCCTCTCAGCCGTTAGCGGCCCGACTAAAGTCGTGCCCTGATACAAAGCATAAGAGACGCGAACCCTACAAGACTCGCGCATTTCGCAGGTCTGGTTCTACTCCTGAATCAACTGTTACTGTCCACTAGTGATTTTGGCCTTCCCGGTGGCTCCTTTTTGCCCAAACTAGAGTTTCGTGGTTCGGAGCCGCAGCGCGTTGGCGATTACCGAGACGGAGCTGAAACTCATAGCTGCGGCTGCAATCATTGGATTGAGCAGCAACCCAAATGCCGGATACAACACACCCGCAGCGAGAGGTATTCCTAGAGCGTTGTAGAAGAATGCGAAGAATAGATTTTCCCGAATGTTGCCCATGGTCCGTTTGCTCAACCGTCGTGCTTTTATGATCCCGCGCAGATCGCCTTTGACCAGTGTGATTCCTCCGGTCTCCATCGCCACGTCGGTGCCGGTTCCCATCGCTATGCCTACCTGGGCCTGTGCCAGCGCTGGCGCATCATTCACCCCATCGCCGGCCATGGCCACCACCGCCCCTTGTGATTGGAGATTCTTGACCACCTCTGCTTTTTTGTCTGGCAGTACGTCGGCCTCAAAATCAATGCCCAGCTTCCGAGCCACCGCCGCCGCGGTGGTGTGATTGTCACCCGTGACCATCACGACCTTGATACCCGCCTGCTTCAATTGCTGAATCGCCTCGAGGGCGGATGCTTTGATCGGATCAGCTACCGCGACAAGACCGGCAAAACGCCCATCGGACGCCACGAACACCACGGTCTGGCCTTGCTTGCGAAGGTTCTCTGCCCTGTCTTCCAGATCTTGAGCGGACGCACCCGTGTCGTGCATAAGAGCGGCATTGCCTACGGCAATTCGCTTACCCCCCAAAGTTCCGATGACGCCTTTTCCCGTAATCGATTGGAACTCTGCAACTGGTACCAATTCGATCGCTTTCTCCTTGGCCCCGGCCAGGATGGCCGCAGCGAGGGGATGCTCGCTCGCTTTTTCCAGGCTGGCTACCGATTGGAGAAGCTGAGTTTCGCTGAAACCTTGGGCCGGGATAACCGCCGTGAGACGCGGTTTGCCTTCGGTAAGAGTTCCCGTCTTGTCGACCACCAGAGTATTCACCTTCTCGAATATCTCCAGGGCTTCGGCGTTGCGGATGAGTATCCCTTCGCCGGCGCCGCGACCCGTACCGACCATAATGGACATCGGCGTGGCCAGTCCCAGGGCACACGGGCAGGCGATGATGAGAACCGCCACCGCGTTGACCAGAGCGTGAGCATAGTGCGGTTGAGGACCATAGAATGCCCAGACGGCAAACGTGATAACCGACGCGGCCAAGACTGCGGGCACAAAGTACTTGGCCACCCTATCCGCCAGGCGCTGTATAGGGGCTCGCGTTCGTTGTGCCTCGCTCACCATTTTCACGATCTGCGCCAGAAGCGTATCGGCTCCCACCCGTTCCGCCTGCATCACGAAACTACCCGTGCCATTGATCGTGCCGCCGACTACCTTTGCATGGACAGTCTTCTCGACGGGGATCGGCTCACCGCTGACCATTGACTCGTCTACCGAGCTGCGCCCCTCGATGACGGACCCGTCGGTGGGAATCTTTTCCCCTGGGCGAACCCGTATGCGGTCTCCCACTTGAATCTGGTTCAGAGCTACATCGGTTTCTTTTCCATCCTGGGAGATGCGGCGCGCTGTCTTTGGCGCCAGCCCGAGGAGTGCCTTGATCGCACCGCTGGTCTGGCTGCGAGCCTTCAACTCCAGCACCTGACCAAGCAGTACCAGTGCCGTGATCACCGCCGACGCTTCAAAGTACAGGGCGAGATTGCCTGATCGGTCCCGGAAAGTATCGGGAAACATGCCTGGCGCAACCACTACGGCAACACTATATATATAAGCAGAACCCGCGCCCATTGCGACCAACGTGAACATATTGGGACTGCGATGAATGACAGAAGCCCAGCCACGCTTAAAGAACGGCCAACCTGCCCACAGAACCACTGGCGTCGCAAGCGCAAACTCAACCCATCCGAGCCACCGGCCGCGCAAAAGATGTTGCAGCGGGTGACCTGGCAGGATATCTGAGACCATGACTGCGAGCAGGGGAAGCGTGAAAGCAACGGCGACCCAAAATCGTCTCGTCATGTTGCGTAGTTCTGGATTCGCCACGTCGGCCGATACGTTACTTGGCTCAAGCGCCATGCCGCAAATGGGACAGGATCCTGGCTCGTCTGCCTGTACCTGCGGGTGCATAGGGCAAGTGAATTTCCCCGGAACTGCCGCCTTGCTTGCAGCAGGAGCTGTTACGGACGAGGCTCTCGTCTCGACATCAGGTTTTACAAGAGCTGTCGCTATGTCTGGCCGCAATTTTTATCCATCCTGTGCTTCCTCAATTACTTTGCCTGCACCCGGTGATTCTGGCCTTCCCATTCCCCCCCGTTTGCCCCCCGGTCAGGCCAAAAGAAAGTGAAGTCTAGTTGCGACTCGAAGCCGTCCGGACCAACGTCGAAGTATTCTCCGCCGATGCCGGTGGCGTGCGCCTGGCTATCCCGTGAGGTTTTCCAGTTGTCGGTTGTCCAGCGAAGGCGGAAAGGCTCAGGCGCACAAATGCGAAGCGTGTGCCCCCTCGTTGCTTCTGGAATCGGATGCTTTGGCAGCCAGAACTCTACTTTGCTGTCCGCCTCGCCATCGCGATACCGGGCGGCTACTTCTGGAATCTGGTCGAATACCTTCCCGTCATGACACGAGCGAAGCAGACGCAAGTATTCCGAATGGGCCCACAATAAGGGATTCGCCGAACCGGTCGGGCCGCCACGACGCAGATGAGCTTCCGGAATATCCGCTTCATCCCAAATCTGCTCCGGCAATAGGCAAGTTGCATTCGAGAATTGCTCCATGGCATGCAAAAAGGGGCGGCAATCATGCCCCGCAGCAAGCTCATAATGTCCTCGCTCACCGGTCAGTAGTGGCCAACCGCGGCCTTGACCCCACTGCAGGTAAGCACCGCCCCCGGGTTTCTGGCCGTATCCGTCGTGGTTGTAACGGTGCCAGCAGGGACCTGAGGCAGTATCCATTTTGAGAATCGCATCCACCGCGCGCAAGCTCTCAACCACCAAGGGGTCGTCAGCGGACAGGATTCCGTATCGCACCAGCTGGAGAAAGCCCGCATCCACGATGTCGCGAGCGGGGTACGACTTGGGAGCATCTGGGGGCTGACTGGTCAGAAAGAGTTCCGCCTGGTTGACGGCCCCGGCACTGGCGGCTTCTCCGGGGTTGGCAGGATTGAGGCGCACGAAGTAACCAGCAGACCCCCCAACCAGCGAACCTTCGGTGGTGACCGTCCACGCTTCAAGATTGGATTTGAGGAAATCGGCGTAACTCTCGAGAAAGGCGGCCCTGTGGTTATCCTGATCTTCCCGCGCGAAAGAGGCTGCACAAATGAACGCGGAGATGATCACGGCCAGGGTCGAGGGGGAATACCCGCTGCCCTCTTCCCACCGTTCCTCGCCGGTTACCGGACCGCTATGCAGCAGAAAGCGGACAGCCCGGTTCACCATCACCCTCGGATCGAAATGGCCAAGCAGTTTAAGCTGATGAAGGCGCCAGGCCAAAAGAACGGGAAACGCAACTTCATCCAGTTGCATCCCTTTCCAGTAAGCTTTGCCGTCTACCCAGAAATTCTGGGGGAAACTGCCGTCCTCTTCCTGGCGCGCGGCGAGATAGATGAGTGCACGCAAAGGTGCATGCGTGCCGCCTGCCGCGAGCAAGCCCATGGCGCTCTCCACCATATCCCGGGTCCAAACCAGGTGATAACCGCCCTTCCCTTGCTGGTCGTTGCGTGCTTCACCCCAGGGGATGGTGAGCGACGCGATAAACGCGCCCTCATATAGTTTGTCTTCGTGGGTCAATAACAGGTTGTAGCTCGATGCAAAAAGTTGTCCCTTGTCTCCACTGGCCTTGCCGAGCGATTTTCTGCCGTTCACGGCTCCTGCCCACTGGTCAATGAAAAGTTGTCTGCATTCCTGGTAAGAAACGCCCAAACTTTGAAACAGGCAAGACACAGCACTGGCGAGGGTTTCACCGAAAGCGACACCAATGGTGAACTCCTGAGTCTTTGAGAGATCAAGCTCGCCGGTAAGGGCCACGTTGCCGTTCTTCGCCTCATCGAATTCGAAATCCATCTTGCGATTGTCCGAGAGGTCGGTGTAACCGTCGCTGTGTCCGACATAACCACAGGAAAGCTTCGAGAAACCGCAGGATGCGCCAACCGCGATCCAGCGGTCCCGCTTCTCGGCAACGAGCAACTGCTGCCCGGATACTTCGACCACGTAGGCATTGTTGCCGTCTCCTCCGACCTCTAAATGCGGAGCGCATAGTACATAGGTTTTCAGTTTCTTGAGAAAGTCTTTCTTTCCTTCGAGCTTAGTGTGTATCAGAACGCAAGGCCGTGTTGGGTCCGCGATGATCTCTTTCACAAAAGAGAAACGCCCCTCAGAATCGTGCCTGCTGATTCGATATCCCTGCGAAGGCAGGATGCGTTCAATCTGATAGCCCAGATCCCTCTTTTCTTCGAGAAACAATCCGTTTCCATCGGAAAAAAGAAACTCCAGATCGCGCATTTGAGGGCGGTCGATGGTCGGATAGTAGACCTCGGTAAGAACGCCCTGCCCGATGGTGAACCAGACGCGGCCGCCCATGGAGTGGGCAGTGCCGACTCCATCTTTGGCGGCGCCTGTCCAACGAGGTTCATCACCAGGGCCCCCGGAGGCGCTCCTGCTTCCACGAAAATGCGCCATTCTTGAAATCTCCTTTGTGGACGATTCGTTGCATTGGCAGACAGTGCGCCGCGCCGTCCTGAGTTAGACAGGCCGGCGCTTCATCGGGAGAACACTGCGCATCTGCCGCCTATCGAGCAGGAGTAGCCAGCAGGCCCCGGAGCGAATCGATTGCCTTTTGCGCTTGCGCAAGTTCGGCCCTCGCTTGGTCCAGGGTCGCCTTCGCCAGCGCTGGTTGCTTTCCGCTCGGTTGCGTCCCCGCCGGTGTTGTAGCGTTCTGGAACAAATCGCTCAGCGCCTCGTCAAGCGTAGGTTCCATGACGACTCTATCCCCTGTGGCCACGATCACTCGTTTCAGCTGAGGAAAGTTTGTACCTTCCGCCTTGAGATAGAGAGGAACCACATAGAGGAATGAGTTCTCAATCGGAATCACGATAAGCTTTCCGCGAATAACTCCTGAGCCCTTCTGATCCCACAGCGTCAGCTGTTGTGAAATAGTCGTGCTCTGATCGATCATGGCGCTGATCTGGTTGGGTCCGTAGATCAGCTTCTCTTTGGGAAGCTCATAGAAAAGCATTTTTCCGTAGTCAGGAAAGTCGCATCTGGCGGCCAGCCAGGCGATCATATTGTCTCTCTTCTGTGGGGTGAAGGGAGTCATGATGAGGTACTCCATCTGCGAGCTCCCGGGAAGCTTCATGAGTATGTAGTAGGGCTCCATCGGGTTGACCGCGCCGTCGTACTTTTCCTCCGGGGCCACCCACAGATCTTCCCGGTTGTAGAAGACCTGCGGATCGGTCATATGGAAGGTCGAATATTCGGCCGCCTGGATGGCGAACAGATCCTGCGGGTAACGCAGGTGGACCTTCAGGCCTGCTGAAAGCTCGTTCAAATCCTTGAATACCCCGGGAAACGCGTGCCGGTAGACGTCGAGAACCGGGTCCTTCGGATCCATGATGTAGAACGACACCCCGCCGTTATACATGTCCACGACGATCTTTACCGAGTTGCGGATGTAATTGCTGCCCTGCGCCGTGCCGCCCGCCTGCGGCTGCGAGTAGGGGTAGCGATCCGAGACGGTATAGGCGTCCTGAATCCAATAGAGCTTGCCGTCGCTCACTACGGCATAGGGGTCCTGGTCGAGCAGCAGGAATGGCGCGATTTGCGACACTCGTTCCTGGACACTCCTCCAGATCTGAATTTTGCTTTGTGGCGTGAGATAAGAGGTGAACAGAATATTGGCGTCGCTCTGTGTCCAGGCAAACAGTAACCTTTTCCAGATGCCGTCCAGCGGGATTCCGCCGGTCCCCTGGTAGCCGGTATAGACATTCTCATTGCCCTTGGGATAGTCAAACTCCTTGATGCCCGTCGAGACAATCTTGTACCCCGGCGATACCTCGCCGTAATAGATAGCAGGCTGGGTGGTGTTCAGTCCTCCGTATTGAGAGACCGGGGGAATATCCTTAATAAGATACTGAGGAAAACCTCCGCCGATGGTTTTCGACACGGAATTCATGACCAACCCGTACCCGTGAGTAAACTGCAGATTCTCGTTGACCCATGTTTGCGCTTGTGTCGGAAGCTCCGCGGCTAGCTCCCTGGTTGAAAGCATCACCTGGTGATAGCCGTCTGCCAAATGATAACGATCTGTGTCGACGTTATAGAACTGGTAGTAAAGGCGAATCGCCTGTGTCTGCTGATAGGTTTGCAACAATGGACGAGAATCCCAGAGACGAATGTTCTGGACTGTGTCCTGATTTCTCGCGATCACGTCCGGAGTCAGGTCGGTAAGAGCTGGATAAGCGGTTTCCTGAATCGCGTTGAGCTTATAAGCATTTCGCGTGAATGCTATGTAGTCCTTCAGATAGGGTGTCTCACGGCTCAGTTCGCTGGGTCGAACGACGAATGCCTGAACCAGTTGCGGCAGCGCTAGAACACCCAGAACATACAGTAATCCGTAGATGCCGATTCCTGCGGCCAGCAGCTTGGCTCGTGGACGGAAAGCCGTAAGCGCGATGAGCCCACAGGCCAGGGCCGACACGCCGACCATTCCCCAAAGCACAATCCTGGTTACATGCGCAGCGGTATAGCCCGCTCCATAAACGACGCCAAGCGTCGAATAAACCAGTTCATAGTGATCCAGATAAAAGCCCCACCCGAACGTCGCAGACAGAACGAAAAGCAGCACCGCCAGATGCCGCGCCGTATTGGGGCGAATCTTGAAGTTATTGTCGCCGCTGGACTGCTGCAGCTCGAGGAGGACAAAACCACTCACTATGGCAAGAGCAGCCACGGTCAGAAAGATGAGGCTCCCCTGCAGGAGCTCGTAAAAGGGGAGTCGAAAGAAGTAGAAACCAAGATCGACCTTGAAGAGCGGGTCGGCCACGCCGAACGATCCACCGTATCGAAACCGAAGGTATGTATCCCATTGCGCGGAAATACCGATGGCAAAGACGACAGATACGAAAATCGCCGCTACATCCATCACGAACAGAACCAGTCTGGAGCTGAGATCTATATTGATTCTTCTGGCGGCCTCCTCGGAGGCGTCGACAATCTTACGAGAGCGATTCTCCCTCACGAGATCCCCAATAGCCCTGGCTGCGATGCGCAGGTTAATCCACAGAAAGAGAAACGCAGAAACTGCGGCTACGCCGAACATTACCCACTTGATCGAGAGTAGAGTCCAGAAGATCCCGGAGTAGTTTAGCTCCCGCATCCAAAGCCATTTCTGGACCAGGCCCAGGATCACCGTCACAAGAATCACAGCCGCGAAGGCTGCAAATACGATCCAGCGTAACCGATGGCCTATCGATGGTGGGAGAGCCGCGCTCGTAGAGCTGCGTGGTTGCTTAGAGTGCGGGGCGATGGGTTCAACTGCAGTTGCGCACATGGTGAATTCCTCTATTCGTTCGCGTCACGTCCGGATACTTAGTAGCGCCCCGGAATGCTCTGAGGTAACTGGTGTAGATAACAAATAAGCCTCGATGTTCTCGTGGGGAACGCCGAGTTCCGGCCGGGGAAGAAACTTCTGACGATCCGGCCCGTCGCGCAGGTAATAGCAGCGCCGTTGGCATTTTGATCATTGCGTGATCAAGAATGTCGGCCCGAACCATTTGTACCTGAGTTTCACCTTAATACGGCCGCCATTGCGCGTCGAGAACGACCCAAATCAGCGTCACCCTCCACTATTAAACGAAATATGTAACAAATCTGGTCAATTGTGCACAGCCCACCACTAATTTGCGCGCTTAGGATGAAGTAAGTGGCTTCGGCCACTCAAAAGGACCCGCGGGTGTGCCGGGCGTGCCGAACAGTCGCTGGTCTTGTCGTGCTGGAACGTGTCTGAGATTGCGGGTGTAGCTCCGCGAAGCAGGGAAACGTAAACTTTCGGCACTCGAAACCAAAGCAGTCTAATAACTGCAGATCAGGTCGCTCTACGCTCCCGTCGGATAAGCGAACTGGAGGGGAGTGAGCTCAAACAAGGACATTCACAGGGTAAGAGGACAAATTTATGTTGAAGCATCTTCTGATCTTCTCAACAATTCTGCTGGTCGCAGCTCCGCTAGCGCTGGCATCCGACCGCGAGGACGATGTTGCCCGCACTCAAAAGGCAGCCCAGGTCTTCAAGCAAATAATGGATACGCCAGATCAGGGCATACCACAAGATCTTTTGGGCTCAGCAAAGTGTGTTGCCATCATTCCAGGAGATAAAAAGTTCGCTTTCATTTTTGGAGGTAGTTACGGTCGCGGAGTGGTGACCTGCCACACGGCCCACGGATGGAGTGCTCCGATGTTCGTAGCTATTGATGGAGGAAGCGTGGGATACCAGATTGGGGGCTCTTCCACGGACCTCGTCATGCTTTTTATGAATGATCGCGCTTTGCATAGCCTTTTGAGTGACAAGTTCAAGCTTGGAGCGGACGCTTCTGTGGCGGCAGGCCCCGTGGGCCGGAACGCCGCAGCGGGCACGGACCTGAAGCTGAACGCCGAGATCCTTTCCTATTCCCGCAGCAAAGGCGTCTTTGCCGGGGTCAGTCTGGATGGAGCCGTGGTTCAGGCAGACAAGAGTGGGGATCAGGCCTTATATGGAGCCAACGTCGATAGACATGAGATCTTGGACGGCCAGGTCCAGGTTCCGGCTTCTGCCAGGGATCTTATACATGAGCTTCACGCATATACAGGTAAAGCCATGGGCATGTAGTAGACCGCCCTTGTGGTGGTGAGGGCACGACGATCCTGTCGTGCCCGGTCTTTTCATCAGCAGGAGCAGCAGTTCAGATGAGACCTAATTCCGACATGGAACGAAACTCACCCTGGCTAGGACCCGTCAAGTTCCTCTTTTTAGTCCTATTGGTAGTGATCATGTTTCTGCTTGGCCGAGACATGGTGCGCCACCGCTTCTTTCGAGGTGGGTCGGTCAACCAGCGCGACGTACTGAAACCGTAACAGGCACTTGGGCAAAGTTTCCGTCCTTGCTCCCTAAGAGGCTCCTCAGCTCGTAGTGTAACGAGAGTCTTCTGAGCAACTGGAGGATGATCGAGCCTGCTTGCTCTTATGGTCTATTGCCTGTTTAAGGAAGAGGAGTCATGAAGGTCTTAATGGGGGTTGAGGATTCGGGGTTCTCCGGAGATTTAGTACAGGCTATTGTGAAGCAGTTCCGATCGGAGGCTACAGAGGTCCTGGTGTTACACGTGTTGGAGCAGGCTGGACCGACCGTCCCCGAAATGGACGCCGGCTACGCTCCTGAGATGGAAGGTGAGGGAAAGCTGGCCCACGCGTTGGTTGATCGCATTGCGAGGGAGCTAGGTGGTGCCGGTTTCAAGGCCGACACCGCCGTCGAGGTAGGAGATGTGAGAGAGAGCATCATCGACGGTGCCATGAAATGGGGCGCCGACCTGATCGTGGTAGGCTCGCATGGGCAGCGAGGCTTTCGGCGTTTCTTGCTTGGCAGCGTAGCAGAATTCGTCGCTCGACATGCGAGTTGTTCCGTGGAGATCGTCCGCAGGCCGAAAAGTATTTGAGATAGAGTCTGGGCCTGCCGGAGGTTCCATGAAACGAGCGTTGCCGGTAACTACGCTGTTTTTAGATGTCGGCGGGGTCCTGCTCACCAATGGGTGGGACCATCTGGCCCGCAAACGAGCGGCCAGGCACTTCAATCTGAATTGGGCAGAGATGGATGAGCGACATCGCCTGGTCTTCGAGACCCACGAAGAAGGAAAGCTCACCTTCCAGGAATACCTTGGCTGGGTGGTCTTTTATGAAAAGCGAACATTCACGCGGGACCAGTTTCGGGATTTCATGTTCGCTCAATCGAAGCCTTACCCCAGGATGATCGAACTCATTACTCAACTCAAGCAACGGCATCGCTTGAAGGTCGTCGTGGTCAGCAATGAATCGCGCGCGGTCAATGCGCACCGCATTCGCGCGTTCAAGCTGGACCAGTTGGCGGATACCTTCATTTCTTCATGCTTTGTTCGCATGCGCAAGCCTGATGTGGACATCTTCCGTCTCGCGCTTGACCTTGCCCAGACGCCGGCGGAGCAAGTCGCCTTCATCGACAACACAACAATGTTCGTCAAGATCGCAGAAGGTTTGGGGATGCGAGGCATCGTTCACAAGGATCACAAATCTACTAGCGCCAAGCTGGCCTCTTTCGGATTACAGGCGGACGGCGGGAGCCTCCAGGAAACCGAACAAACAACTCAAACCGGCGATGACCGAATGACCGCCGAAGTAGTTACACAGCTCTGAAACCTCAGCCGCACCCAGGAGGAACTACACCATGCTTATTCAGGACCTGCTTCACGAGACGCCCGAAGACTTGAGTCGAGAAGAGTCCCTCAAAAGCACCAACACACTCACGCCAGAGCAACTTCGCAAGATGAATGCCTACTGGCGCGCCGCCAATTATGTTTCGGTCGGCCAGATCTACCTTTATGAAAATCCACTGCTGAAAGAACCGCTGACTCTAGCCCACGTCAAGCCGCTGGTGGTTTCCCACTGGGGCACGACGCCGGGCCAGAACTTCATCTATGTGCATCTGAACCGGGCCATCAAGAAGTATGACCTGGATATGTTCTACATAGCCGGCCCCGGCCACGGAGGCCCCGCTATTGTGGGCAACGTCTACCTGGAAGGCACCTGGAGCGAGGTCTATCCCAACGTGAGCCAGGATGAAGCCGGCCTCAAGCTGCTGTTCAAGCAGTTCTCCTTCCCCGGGGGTATCTCGAGCCATGTCGCGCCGACCACGCCTGGTTCGATCCACGAGGGCGGTGAATTGGGATACTCTCTCAGCCACGCCTTTGGGGCGGCCTTCGACAATCCCGGCCTGATTGTCGCTTGCGTCATCGGCGACGGCGAGGCGGAGACCGGATCACTCGCTACCGCGTGGCAGTCGAATAAATTTCTCGACCCCGTCACCGATGGAGCGGTACTGCCGATCCTGCACTTGAACGGCTACAAGATCAGCAATCCAACCGTACTTGCCCGCATCGAGCACGACGAATTGGACCAGTTCCTTCGCGGCTGCGGCTGGACGCCTTACTTCGTGGAAGGCGATGAGCCGGAGAAGATGCATCAACTCATGGCCGCCACCATCGACAAGGCGGTCGAAGATATCCAGCAATTCCAAAAAAATGCACGCAGCAACAACGACGTCACCCGGCCCCGCTGGCCGATGATCGTGCTCAAGTCGCCCAAGGGTTGGACCGGGCCAAAGTTTGTCGACGGACTGCAGATCGAGGGAACCTTTCGCGCCCACCAGGTGCCGCTTCTGGTGGATGGCGCCCATCCCGACCACGTCAAGCTGCTCGAGAACTGGATGAAGAGCTACAAGGCCGAGGAATTGTTCGACAAGAATGGCCGGCTCATCGCGGAACTCGCCGAGTTGGCGCCGAAGGGTGACCGGCGCATGGGCGCGAATCCGCACGCCAACGGGGGACTCCTGCTGCATGACCTGCGCATGCCCGACTTCCACGACCACGCGGTCCAGGTGGTTTCGCCCGGAGCGACTCAGGTCGAAGACACGCTGGTGCTGGGTTCCTTCCTCCGTGACGTGGCCAAGCTGAATCAGGACAAGCGCAATTTTCGTATCTTCGGACCGGATGAGACCGTCTCAAATCTCTTGCAGGCCGTCTTCGAAGTGACGAATCGCCAGTGGGACGCGCGAGAAGTCGGCAATGACGAGTTTCTTGCGCCGCAAGGCCGGGTTCTCGATTCGATGCTCAGCGAGAACCAGTGCGAAGGCTGGCTGGAAGGCTACCTGTTGACGGGACGGCACGGGCTCTTCAACAGCTATGAAGCCTTCATTCGCATTATCGATTCGATGTTCAGCCAGCACGCCAAGTGGCTCAAGGTATGCAATGAGCTGCCGTGGCGGCGTGATATTTCTTCGCTGAATTATCTGCTCGCCTCGCATGTCTGGCAGCAGGACCACAATGGTTTCACGCACCAGGATCCCGGCTTCCTTGATCACGTGATCAACAAGAAGGCCGACATCGTGCGCTGTTACCTGCCGGCCGACGCCAACTGCCTTTTATCTGTTTTCGATCACTGCCTGCGAAGCAGAAATTATGTCAACGTGGTGGTTGCGGGAAAGCACGCGCTGCCGCAATGGCTGACGATGGATGAGGCGGTCGTCCACTGCACCGAAGGCGTCGGTATCTGGCAATGGGCCAGCAACGATCAGGGCAGCGAGCCGGACGTAGTCATGGCCTGCTGCGGCGACACACCCACGCTGGAGATCCTCGCCGCCGTCTCCATCCTTCGCCAGCATCTGCCCGAACTGAAAATTCGGGTCATCAACGTCGTCGATCTCATGAAGCTGCAGCCCTGCACAGAGCATCCCCACGGCCTCACGGAATTGGAGTACGACTCGCTCTTCACCAAGGATAAGCACATCGTGTTTGGTTTTCACGGCTATCCGTGGCTCATCCACCGGCTGACCTATCGGCGGACGAACCACAAGCTGCATGTCCGCGGCTACAAGGAAGAGGGCACGATCACGACGCCCTTCGACATGCGGGTGCAGAACGACCTGGACCGTTTCCACCTGGTGCAGGACGTGGTGGATCGCGTTCCGAATCTGGGCTCCAAAGGTGCCTATCTGAAGCAGAACATGCAGGACAAACTCATCGAGCACAAACACTACATCAACGCTCACGGCCAGGATATGCCGGAGATTCGGAACTGGAAATGGAGCGACACCAAGTGAATATCCGGGCTCTCGCAACTACCGCAAACGAGATGGTCGCCAACGGAAAAGGTCTGTTGGCGATCGACGAAAGTACTGGGACTTGCAACAAGCGCTTCGCCCAATGGGGGATTCCGCAGAAGGCCGAGACCCGTCGCCAATATCGGGAGTTGATCGTCAACGCGCCGGGTCTTGCCGAGTCGATCAGTGGCGCCATTCTCTACGATGAAACGATTCGGCAGCGGAAGGACGACGGCACTCCCTTCGCCAACGCCCTCGCAGATCTCGGCATCATTCCCGGCATCAAGGTCGATGCCGGGGCAAAGTCGATGCCGGCATTTCCTGGAGAGAAGATCACTGAGGGCCTGGACGGGCTGCGCGCACGTCTGGTTGAATATGCGCAGATGGGCGCGCGCTTCGCCAAGTGGCGGGCGGTGCTTGCTATCGGCGATGGCCTTCCCAGCCAAGGGTGCATTGAGGCCAACGCGCACGCGCTGGCCCGCTATGCGGCCCTCTGCCAGGAGGCCGGGCTGGTCCCGGTGGTCGAACCGGAGGTGCTCATGGAAGGCGCGCACACACTGGACAGGTGTGGCGAAGTGACCGAGCAGGTGCTACGTACCCTCTTCCGCGAACTCTACTCGCAACGGGTAAGACTGGAAGGATTGATCCTGAAACCCAACATGGTCTTGCCTGGATCGGCTTGTGCCACGCAGGAGAATGTCGATGAGATAGCCGACGCGACCGTCGAGTGCCTGCTGCGTGCAGTGCCCGCCGTGGTCCCGGGGGTTGCGTTCCTATCTGGCGGACAGTCCGGAGAACTTGCCTCGGCCCGTCTCAATGCCATGAATGTCCGATTCAAGACGCGACTTCCCTGGGCGCTGGCGTTTTCCTACGGTCGCGCCATCCAGGAGCCCGCCTTGCAGATATGGCATGGCGATCCGCACAACGTGGTGGCAGCACAGGAGGCCCTCTACCATCGAGCGAAGTGCGATCGTGCGGCACGGCTGGGCCAATACGACTCCGTGCTGGAGAGCGACCATCGCCCTGGCGCCTTGCCTGAACTTCCTTCCTTAGTCCACGCGGTGGCCTCATGAAGACGGACGGCGTCCAACAAAAAACCATTGTCGGCAACTGGAAGATGCACACCACCTCCTCCGATGCGGGGCAATTGGCCCAAGCAATCGTCGACGGATTGAGGAATGAAGAAGGCGTCCGCGTCATTCTTTGCCCGCCTTTTCCTTATCTCGCCTTGGTTGGGGATATTCTCAAGGGCACTCGCATCGTGCTCGGGGCGCAAAACATGTATCCCGAAGAGGCGGGCGCATTCACCGGCGAGGTCAGCCCAACGATGCTGCTCGATCTCGGCTGCAAGTGCGTCATCCTGGGACACAGCGAGCGCCGGCACAAACTGGGCGAGTCCGACGCGTTCATCAACAAAAAGGTAAAGGTCGCCCTGGCCGCTGGACTCGATGTCATCCTGTGCGTCGGCGAGACCTTGGATGAGCGGAAGGCCGGCCAGATGGAAGCGCTGCTCGACCGGCAACTCGGCCTGGGTTTGGCGAATGTGCAGAGCGACACCTTACGCCGCGTCAGCATTGCCTACGAGCCGGTCTGGGCGATCGGCAATGCCCAACACCACGCCACTCCGCAGCAAGCCCAGGAAGCGCATGCCGTGCTCCGGGCACGGTTCGGGCAAATTTTCGGAAAGGCAGCTGCGGATGCAGTTTCCATCCAGTACGGAGGCAGCGTCGTACCCGAAGACGCGGCCGCGCTGCTCAGTCGGCCGGGCGTTGACGGCGCCCTGATCGGCGGTGCCAGCTTGATCGCCAACGAATTTCTAGCAATCGCACGATCTGCGATTGGTGAAACTGAAGCGCAATCCGTCTGAGAGAGGCTCCCCGCCCCAGCCACGCGAGCCGAACAGCTGCACCAGGGGCACTGTCTCCCAATTACAAGGACTGTTCGCCGCGCCGTCGGCTCTGAACAAGGTGACTAAGCCGATATGAGAAAGGCCGCGCTCAGTCGTCCAGAATTACATTGAGCAATGACTTGTGAACGCGAATACCCCCGTTGTATTGAATAAAACCCAGATGACGGAAGCGGTTCATGAAGAAGCTGACGCGGGATCGGGTGGTGCCGATCATTTCCGCCAGAGTTCCCTGGGAGATCTTCGGAATCAATGTTTCCTCATCTTCCGGTTTGCCGAACTCCGCCATCAACAGCAGGAGCCGCGCCAGACGCTTTTCGCTCGAGTTGAAAAGCTGATCGACAAGATCCGCCTGGATTCGGAGGCTGCGGGCAAGAAGAAACTTCAGGAATACATCGGTGAACGCATGTTCCTCGTGGAGCACGCGGACCATCTCCGACCGCTCTATCTTGACCACTTTACACGCGGTAGTCGTGACGGCGGTCGCTAATCGAAGGCCGCCGGTTCCGGCGATCGCTTCCTCTCCAATGAAGTCTCCGGCAGAAAACAGTGCAATTGTGGCTTCCTTGCCGCTGCCGGAAACTACAACGAGTTTCGCGCGACCCTTCTGAAGATAGAAAACCGAGTCGGCGGCGTGTCCCTGCGAAAAGAGGACGCTCTTTGTCTTTACTTGGATGATCCTTCGTCCCAATCCCGCATTCGCGAGAAAGGCGTTGACCTCAAACTGAGTGCTCCCTGTCTCAGCCATCCGAAGGTTTCTCCCTGGCGCTACCACGCTCCCAATCGAAAATCATCCGGCAGGAATTGGAAGACGGGGGTCATTTGTCCCTGGCGGCCGTTACTCTGACCATCTCCCAAAAACGCATCGACGTCATCCTATCGTTCGGATGCGGAAAATAATCGAAAGATAACCTATCTCGAGGAAGCAGTCACCTTCACGGAAAATCGCGATATGGCCGGCCAGGGAAGGCGCGCACACGTGTTGCGAAGTGACCGAGCGAGGGCTGCATACCCTCTTCCGCGAACTCTACTTGCAACGGGTAAGACCGGAAGGATTGATCCTGAAACCCAACATGGTGCTGCCGGGAATCGACTTGTCCCACGCAACAGACATTCGATGAGGTCGCCGACGCATGGAAGATGGGGGCGGGGCGATCGGTCCGACGGGATGAGTCCTCCTATCCCGCGGAACCGCTCTTAAACGTGCAAGACTTCATCGACCCAGTATCCCGCGCGATTGTAATGCCCATAAAGGCGGGTCTCATGGTCCCGAGTTGGTAGGCACCCGTCAGTGTATTCCGGCGCCCCCTTGATCATCTCCCGTGAGAGGTCAATCACAACTTCGCTCTGTTCCCAGCTGACTTTCTTGATCCGACACGCAACGACCCCCCGGCGGACAAATATATCTATGCGATGCCGAGCCGGGCGAATATAGGGATCTTGATACCGTCGAGAATGACGCCGTAGACTACGGCGGCCGCAAATTCACATGCCAATATCGAGAGTGGCAAAGGCGCCATCGCGATCCCCCGGCGGGCCAGTACTGTAATAATGAGAACGTCCGCTATGGAACAAAATACAAGCCATGTCGTTGGGCGGAGTCCCCACATCCGGCGGCGGGCTCTGAGGGCGTAGATTGTGGCCTGGCTGCCAAAGACAATGGCGACCACACAGAGAGTTCTCAACGCTTCTATTCCGAGCCGCAGCTCGAACTTACCGACGGCCAGGATCAACACGCAGAACGCCAGGAAACACAGGCCCAATACGACGGCCGCAGCGGTAATCTTCCCTACATTCCAGGCATTCGGCATTGCCGACGGCCGTACTCTATCCGTCGTCAATGACATCGCCAGGAAATCTCCGGTGATCATGACAATGACCATCAGCATGGGGGTAAGAACGGCGTGTCCTGTCATGATCAGTCCAATGGCCAGCAGAAGCACTTGCACGATCTTCTTGATGACCGAGTTAAGCGTGTAGGTAAGGATCCGCTGAAATGTGACCCGTCCCTCTTTGACAGCGGCGACAATTCCTCCCAGGCCTGCTTCTGTCAATACAACGCCTGCTGCTGATTTGGCTACGTCGGTTGCCGTCGAGACCGCAATACCAATTTGTGCCTGACGGAGCGCCGGTGCGTCATTGGCGCCATCGCCGCACATTCCTACGCCGTGCCCACTGGCCTGAAACGCCTTGACGAGGTCGTACTTGCCCTCCGGGAGAATGCTTGCGAACACAGCGAAGTCTTCCGGCCTAATGGGCTCAGGAATCCGCCCTGCAGGACATACCGCTCCGTCCAATCCGACCTCGTGCGCGACGATCTTCGCCGTTTCCGGGGCATCGCCTGTCACCATGACGGTGCGAACGCCGAGTGCTTTGAGTTCTGAGATGAGAGAAACCGAATCCTCGCGAGGCGGATCGCTGAGTGCGATGAAGCCGACGATCTGGATAGAGGACTGCGGGCCAGCGGCTACCGCCAGCACCCGGAATCCTTGTTTCTCCAGTTCCCCTGCCATCGCGGCTGCGCCAGGCGCCGCCGCGGTGAGAGCGGTGACTGCGGTGAAGGCTCCCTTGATGATCCGCTGCTCTGCCCCGGTCGCGTCGGTTGCGGTTGCTTCAGAGATCTTTCTGGCTGGATCAAAGGGAACGAAGTGAGTCAGCTTTGGCAGGTCGGGGGCGGCCTTGTGCGATGCCGCTGATCGGATCGCTGCGTCGACTGAATCCTGCCCGCCGTCAGAGCTCGCCAGCGCTGCAAACCCGAGAACCTGTTCGTCATCGAAGCCAGGCATCGGGCGAACGTTGGTCACGGAAAGTTCGTTGCGAGTAAGGGTTCCCGTCTTATCGGAGCAGAGCACGTCAATGGTTGCGGCTTCATCCACTGCTGAGAGACGCGTGGGAAGCACCCCCAACTTCGCCAGGGAACGAGCGCCGAGTGCGGCGGCAAGAGTAAAGGTTGCCGGTAACGCTACTGGAATTGCCGCCAGAACAGAGGTTAGCAACAGAGGGATAATCTCGCCCCACGGCATCGCATGCATCCATGCGTACACCGCGATGAGTAGAATGACTGCACCGTTGAAGAACGCCAAATTGCGTACGATGCGCAGGACTGTTTTCTGCTGCGAACTGACAACGTGTGCCGTACGCACTAACTCTGCTGTGCGCCCGAATTTGGTGCGAGTCCCGGTAGCCGTCACCTGCGCGGTCGCTTCTCCGCGACGCACGAGCGCACCTGCATAGGTATCCGCACCACGGCCAGCCTCGATGGGCAGAGACTCCCCCGTGAGCATGGACTGGTCAAGCAAGACCGAACCATCCACAAGATGGACATCGGCAGCAACCACGCCACCCAGTGACAGCTTGATCAAGTCGCCAACCACTAACTGTGTCGCTGGTACTGTCTTCCACCCGCCATCTCGACGTACGGAGGCGTTGAGGGCGAGGCGTCCCTTCAATGCGGCCAGTGTGGCTTGGGCGCGTCCTTCCTGCAAGTACGCCAGGACGGCATTGAATACGAGAAGGCCCGCAATGACTGCGGCTTCGAAGTACTTGTGTAAAACAAGCTCAAGCACAATGGAAGCTTCGAGCAGCCAGGGGACCGGCGCCCAGAACTTGAGCAGTGCATCCCTGAGCGGATGAGCAGAGGTGTCCGGCATGGCATTCGGACCATCTTTGTGGAGACGAACTGATGCTTCGCTACTTGATAGCCCACCCAGTCCGGTCTGCGCAATAGGTGCTACGGCAAGAACTGCAGGAGATGCATCTACGGTCATAAGAGATCTTGCCCTTCCGCGACGGTCGACTGTCGAGTTGTTTTCGTCGATGGGAGGCGTTGGATCTGAGAAGCCGGGATTAATATCGGAGATCTGAAGTCGCTCCCGGTTTGTTGCCATGGCCATGCCGAGTCGGATAAACACCGAACGGGCTTTCTACTCAATCCAGTTTGTGATTTCGTTCAGCTCGAATTGCCTGGTCTGGAAGAGGCGGAACGCCCGAGGACGTCATGGAGCGCCGCGGTCGTTCCACCTTCGACGGTGAACCAGGGCGGCCATCGCTAACGCTACGAATCCTCTTCCTTATCTCTGCGAGCAACTCCGGCGGAGGAATGGGTTTCAGGAGCAAATCAAAGTCATGACCCTGGGCGCGAGCAGAGTCCAATAAATCCAAGTTAGACGGCTGCCCGGAAAAGAGCAGGATTTTACAGGCAGGGTAGAGCGTCTTCATTTGGATCGCGAGATCAATCCCGGAAAGGCTCGGCATCTCGACATCCGATATCAGAAGATCGGGAGATTTCGCCCTGGCGGCGGCCAGCGCCTCTAGCGGAGAGGTGAAGAACTTCGCGGAGAACCCATGCATTTGCAGTATTGCCGCGAGAGTGGATGCGATGACGTGTTCATCGTCAACAACAAAAACGCGTGGAGCTAAGCTGGTCGGCACATACTACCTCTTTCGAGTGCCCTTTCATGAATGGTAGAAGCGCCCGCTAGCTGGGGAAACCAAGCTGGCGTTTCGACTTGTTTGGGCAGGACGCTAACACTGCAGACCGGTGGAGATAGTGTGCTCTTCGCTCGGATCGGATACTGGTCAATATTGCTCTTTGAAATTTTCGAGCAGGGCCTTAGCTGGGAGAAACTTTAATCACGCTGGTCACGGGCAGAAGCCAAAAACTTAAAATCACGTTTTTTTTGTAGTTCAGCTATCTCCACTATCCGTGTTGGGCGCACAATCAGCGTTCCGCTTTGCTCAACCGGCGTCTGGCCGGCTTTGGTTCGGTGGGCAGGATGCCCAATAGAGAGGCACTCACGGCATTCTCGTTGTGGACTTGGTCGTGCAAAATCACGTTGAGCAGCGACTTATGAACTCGGATCCGACCCTTGTACTCAATGAAACCGAGGTCACGGAAGCGATTCATGAAGAAGCTGACGCGAGACCGGGTGGTGCCGATCATCTCCGCCAGAGTTTCCTGTGTGATCGGGGGGATTAGCGTCTCCGGCTCTCCTGGCTTGCCAAATTCCGCCATCAACAGGAGAATCCGCGCCAGCCGCTTTTCGCTCGAGTTGAAAAGTTGATCAACAAGGTCCGCTTGGGTTCGCATACCGCGGGCAAGCAGGAACTTTAAGAACAGATCGGAGAATGCATGCTCCTCGTGGAGAACGCGGATCATCTCCTCCCGTTCTATCTTGAGGGCTGAACAGGAGGCAATGGCAGTTGCAGCGGCCATTCTAAGCCCTAGCACTCCGGCGATCGACTCTTCTCCAACGAAATCTCCGGCTGAGAGAAGAGTAATGGTAGCCTCTTTGCCATTCTTCGAAACAACCGTCAGCTTTGCGCGGCCAGTCTGGAGATAAAAGACGGAGTCGGCGGGGCTTCCCTGCGCAAAAAAGACATCCTTGGGCTTCAGTTGGACGATCCGACGTCCTAGTCCGGCGTACTTAAGAAAGGCCACAGCGTCGAATGTGCCGTTCTCTGCCGCAACCATAAAGGCCCCCCATGTCGACAAAGCGCGCGCCCGTGAGGAAATGGGCGGTGAAAACAGAAAAAGTCACTGTGAGCCGGAACGCACGAGTGTTTACGCTCTCACTATTTTCTCCCATGGCGGAAGCGGTTTTCTGTACCGTTTTGCTCAGTCTCGGCAGAGAACTTGGCGCTTTTAGCCGCATTCGGGGCGGCCGTTTTGAGGATGGAGGCCCCTTCAGGTTACAACCCGAGGACACGGAGCTGAGCTGTTTGAATCCGAAGCTCTACGGGTATGATTACTATATCGATAACCTTGTTCGAGTAAGTGACATCGGGAACTGGCTATGAACGGGGATTCATCGAACCGGCGATCCCTCAAGTTGGCCAGGAGCAGCCACTTAACGCGGTGTTGTGATAAGTGACCCATTCTCCCTCGCGCTCGCCTGTCCCGCCATCGTATCGGCTCGCGACACAGGTATTAAGTCAGTCTATTGGGTGGGCGCAGGGATTTTAGGCATGGCTCGCTCCGGTCTTTACTTCGGTCCTTTCAACGGGTGTCAAGCTGGAGGGTCGGCGAAAAGAAAGCAGCGTTGGAGCAGTTTGTAGCTTCGCAGCCAACCACAGGCTGAGGGGGAATTTTCAACTCCACCTGCGCGCAGGCTTCTGAGTGTGCCTCTACGCCAAAGTATTCATCGGGAGGGACACTTCACTGACGGCCTCATCAACTTAGAATCATGATCCGCGAGAATGCCCCGCGGACGAATGTTGGTGGGTGGCCCAGGTCTCGTTTTGAGACCTGGGCCTTTCCGACTAAGACCCAATTGCGTGGAGGAATCCAGCCCGAACTGAATCGAGACCTGCGACCCATCCGGCACCGTAATTGTGTACCGCGCCACCAGCGGATGATTGGTCGGCGAAACCGTTGAATTGAAGCTACCCGAAGAAACAGCCGTCGCCATTCGAAGCCTCCATCCACGCTTTTCACAACAGGGGCCCAGAACCACACCAAACCTGAGTACAACATCTTCGCACAGCCACCACTACGGCACGTAAAGTCTCGCCCCGGGCGCCCCATGGCACGTCACGAATGCAAATATGCCAGGACCGCCCGGACCGCCTCCTCTTGCGCTTCCGCGAGTGATATCGTCGCGGGCCGTCGCAGTGCCGCGCCGTGGGAGAGGGCGTCTATCATGTGCGCCACCACAAAAACGACCGCATCGAGATTGCGACGCCTTTTCAATTCCTGGGCTCGCGACGAGATAGCCAGCAGGAAGACCCCATGAAGGCGCTGTGCGAAATCGATCGTCCCTCCCGCCCGGTGCGGCACCTCTCTCATGAGCAACTCAGGAAGGGCTGAATCGCCCGCATGCGACTTGACCATGGCCTCGATAATGGCGCGTACCAGATCCTTGAGTGATGCCCCAGCATGCTCTACCAGAGTGTTCTGAACCATGCGATCAACCTGATCTTGATCTATGTGCCGCTGGTGCAGCGCGTTGAAGATCGCACCCCTGTTGGGAAAGTACTGATAAAGCGAGCCGATGCTCACGCCGGCAACCTCGGCAATCCGGTTGGTTGTGATGGCATTTGAGCCGCCACGTTTGAGAAGCCGTACGGTGGCATCCAGCACAGCTTCGACCGTTTCTATCGCGCGTCGCTGCGTGGGGCGGCGCCGCAGACGCTTTCTTGTTTTCTTTGTACCCATTAAAGAGAGCATATCCAGAATGTGAGTAATATTCCACATAATGCTTCGTAGCGAAGACTTGTAAGAGCAACACTACGCTTCCAAAAGCGAGTAGACAGAGCTATCTTCGGCTAATAAACTCTGCTTATATTTGTGAGCATTCGTTTATCTTCTGACGACGATTACTCACTAAGAGGCTGCGACAAAACTCGTTGTTGGGAGTAGGAAGCGCCCTCAAGGGCTAAAGCCCGACATATTCTCAATCGTTTACGGCCCGACTAAAGTCGTGCCCCTGATACAAACAGAGTTTTCCGCAGCCTGCTGAGGAGACAGCGATGACTTATCTGGTCACCGGCGCGACTGGAGATATAGGCTCCAGAGTCGTCGATTCTTTGCTTGCTTTCGGTGAGCGCCCGCGCGTGTTCGTGCGCGAGGAAACGAAGGCCCGCTCCCGCTCCCGCTTCGGCGATCGGGTTGAGGTGTTCGTCGGTGACCTCGCGGACGCCGCTTCCCTGAAGAACTCGCTTCAGGGTGTCGATGCACTCTTTCTGGTAACAACGGGACCCCGGATAACGGATCTGGACCATGGGGCGGCCAAAGCCGCCAAAGCAGCAGGAGTGCGGCACCTGGTCAAGCTGTCGTCCCTGGACGTAGAGCAGAATCTTGCCATTGGCGCATGGCATGAACGGGGTGAAGAAGCGATTCGCGCCAGCGGAGTTCCCTTCACTTTTCTGCGCCCTTCGGGATTCATGTCGAACCTGTTCGCGTGGGCGCCGTCGATCAAGAATGAAGGTGTGGTTCGCTCCTCTACTGGAGACGGCAAAAGGGCCTTTATCCACTCGGACGATATCGCTGCAGTTGCCATGGAAACCTTAAGGACGGGTGCCCACGTGGGAGAATCGTTGCCGATCACCGGACCGGAAGCACTGAGCTTCTCGGAGGTAGCAATCAAGCTCGGAACTGCTATCGGCAGAGAACTCAGCTATCAACCCATCTCCGACGAGGAAGCCGGGCGCCGCTACGCGGCCACCGGGGCACCGTCTGCGGAGACTGACGCGCACGTCTGCTTATGGCGGGCGATTCGGGAAGGCCGGTTAGCCGCGGTTACGAATTGGGTCGAATGCCTCCTTGGCCGAAAGCCAATTTCGCTCGATCGTTGGGCGGAAGAAAACGCGGTTCGCTTTAGTTGAACTGTTTCAGCGGCGATCTGCACGTCGCCGTGTGCGTTAATCTCGCGAGCCTTCTGGTTGTAATCAACCGCGTCAGCCCGTAAAACAATTGACCATCTGGTTTCGCATCGGCTTCCGGGTTGGCATCAGCTCGTGGCGTTCCTTCGGAAACCAAGTCGGGCTTCGCTCCGAAACTTCGAGAGTGGCCCGCGAAACCTTCTATTCCCGTCACTTTGAAACTGCGAGGTGAGTAAGAGCTTTCAGGAGGTGTCACTTGGCGATCTTCAGCATTGGAACTTCCGTAGCGGCGAAGGAGATGGTTGTGAAACTTAGCGTCATTGTCTCGAGATACGGTTTTAAGCGCGCGGATCAAAGAGTGACAAACTGATGACAGCAGCGTGACACATGCCGAAGCTTTGGGGGATAGGCTCCGGGCATGCAGCAACCATCTCGGAAGGAGCATCCAGTGAAGACGCGTGTCGCCACGAAGACCAGTATGATCGCCACCGCACTCGCTCTCTCGTTTCCCCTTACATTCCCAACCAACTCGGCCTTCGCCGCAGCAGGCAGTCTCGATCCCACGTTTGGAACCAACGGCATCGTTCAAGCCAGCCTCGGTGGAAATTTCCAATACACCGACGCAGTCCTTGCACCCAACGGCGACATCGTTGTGGCCGGCACGAACCCGAACGCCATCATCACCCGCTTCTTGCCGAGCGGTGCTCCGGATACCACATTTGGCGCCGGCGGAGTCGTTACCCTGGCGAGCTCGACCGCCTTTGCCGATTCCAATGTCAGTGCGGGCGGCATCCTGGCCGTGCAGTCGACGGGAAAAATCCTGGTGTTGACGATACCGGAAATCAACGGCGACTTTGTGCTCGCTCTGCAGCGCTTCAACGCGAATGGAACACCAGATACCACCTTCGGAAGCGGCGGCGTAGCGGTCGTCAATGTTCCCGAGGTTGCCCCTTATGATGGCGCACCCAGCATGCTTCTGGCCCAGCCGGACGGAAAAATCCTTGTCGCCGGGACCGCATTCCCACCCTTCAAAAGCAAGCTCCCCCCACTGACGGTCCTCGGCCGTTACCTCTCCACCGGCGCGGTGGACACCACCTTTGGCGCGCAAGGCTTCACCTCGGTGGCGTCGATCCAGACGCCCACTACGCTAGCCCTGGTTTCAGGGGACGGCATTCTCGCACTGAATGACGAAGGCCAGCTGGCGCAGTTTACCCCCACCGGCGCTTTGGTTTCGACTCCCACCGGCGGGACCGTGGTCGCGATCACCCAATCTCAACAGACCATCCCCGCGACCTTCCAAACGAACGCAGACTACCTGCTTGAAACTGGGGTCCAAGGCCCGTTCGGGAGCAGGAACGATCTGGCAACCATTAGCCGCTTCCTGGTGAGCGGCCTAGCCGATCCCTCGTTCGCGTCGCCCGAGATCACTTTTGGTCCCGACGTACCGGTCATCACCAACGGCGTGTCGGGGATGGTTGTCGATTCGACGGGCAGGGTCGTTATCGGGGGAAACTACTCCACCGTCTCGGGAAGGCGACTGGTGACCAGCGAGTTTGCGCTGGCACGGGTAGAAGCCAATGGAACTCTGGATACAACCTTCGGCACCGGCGGCACCGTGGTGACCACGGAGCTTGGCAACCAAAGCAGTATCGGGAAGCTCCTGCTGCAGCCCAATGGCGAGATCGTCGCGGTTGGAATAGCCGATGCCGACAGCGGGTCGCAGCAGCTGGCCATCGCACGCTACCTGGTGAACTAAGACATTCACCACGTCCGGCGGAGTCATATCCTGATGGGTAATTGTAACGGTTACGTTACGTTTGTCACCCGGTTCTGCGGATTGGGACCGGGTGATCTCCATGCAGGACTTATGTCGCGGCGCAAGCTCGCTACTCTACCAACTGCTGGCCGCCGTCGATGTCGTAGGTGACTCCGGTGACCGCTGTATTCACCATAAGGTGGATGGCGAGCGCGGCGATGTCGTCCGGCCCAACCACCCGCCTGATCGGCAGCGTTGCTCGGAGCTGCTCGCGACGCGCGTCCAGCCGATCGCCGAGCAGCGATGCCGACAGCGGCGTGTCGACGAAGCCGGGCGCGATCAGGTTGACGCGGACGGGGGCGAGCTCAAGCGCGAGCGCTTTGGTCAACGCCGGTATCGCGGCGCTGAACGTCGTGATGAGCGGGCCCGCGGCGGGCCGCCGACCGCCCGTTCCGCCGATGAACAGGAGCGTTCCGCCCGGGCGCACTTTGCCGGCGGCGAAGCGGGCGACGTGGAGCGGCAACCAGAATTCCTCCTCGACGTTGCGCCGCGCCTGGGTGAAGTCGATGTCCGCCAGTCGTGCGTAGTAGGGGCCGCCGGCGGTGACCATAATGTGGTCGATCGGCTTCCGCAGCTCGTCGAAGAAGCGCCCGAGGCGGTCGAAATCGGTGGCGTCGAACGCCTCACTGCTCAGCGCGCCGACTTCGCGCGCGGCCTGCTCGACGCGGTCCGGGTTGCGGCCGGAGAGAACGACCTCGGCGCCCTCGAACCGCGCTCGCTTAGCCGTTTCAAAACCGATCCCCGAGCTGCCGCCGAGCAAAACGACCGTCTGCCCGGCAAGCTCCGGCTCGCGGCTCACGGCCTTCCCGCCGAGGCGGGCAAACCGCAACCGCCCAGGAGCTTCTTCGACAGGATGCGCGAGCACACGCCGCCGAAGACGGCCACCTCGTAGTCGTTCATTTGGGCAGCTCTTCGCCAGACTGCTCCCGCACCATATACTCGGCGTACCAGTCCGGCCAGTTCGGGTCGGCTTGCCCGGTCCGCGCCTCGTGCTCGCCGTGTGCGGCTGACGCGCGCCGCATTGCCTGCGACAATTCGCTCGCCGACGTGTACGTCGTGCCGGGGGCGACACGACCGGGCAGTCGGGTCGTGATCTCCTGAAACAACCAGCCGTTGCCGTCCGGATCATGGAACGAGGCGAACGAACGATAGCTGCGATGATCGGGATCCGGACCGCTGACCCGGAGCCGCCCAAACAGGTAGGGTTCGTCCGGACCGGCATACACGCCGCCGGCCTCGTGGAACACCTCACTGACCTTGACACCGCGACCGAGCAGTTCGTCGCGGGCGGCGGCAACGTCGGAGACGATCAGGTACAGACCCTGGGCCGAGCCGGGTGCTGCCGCGGTGACATTCTTGCCGAAGATGACGGAGCATCCCGAGCCAGTGGGCGTGAACTGAATCACCCGGAAGTCGTTACCGTTGTCGTAGTCGGCGTCGAGCCGCCACCCGAGGCTCCCGTAGAACTCTTTCGCGCGGTCGACATCGGACACTGGGATGACCAGCACCTCGAGCTTTTGGGCGACTTTCGCGACGCTCGCGTCGCTAGTCGCGCCCTTACTCTGGGCTTCTTGCTGCAAAGTTGCCATGTTATTTCCTCCTATCCGTTCACGTAGATTGAAAGTCAGCTTTATGGAGTGCGACCGTTCTACCAGCACAAGCACGTGGCCCGCAAGGCGTGAAGTTCCATGCTTTTTGGGAACAGAGACACGTCTCTTTTCGTCGCTGCCTTGCTCGATTTGCCGTCGAAGCATATAGGATGAGCCACATGCTGCACACCGGCTTGCAACCAATCCCCGGGCCCACGCGTCATTCCAAAACAGGATAGCGGGATCGGCACGGCTCCGCTTTGCTGCAATTGCTGCATTTTTGCAATCTTTGCTGCAAACCCGCGGAGGAAGATGGCCAGAACTTTCAAACCGCGCGCGATTGGCTTTCGCCGTGACTATCGGCAATTCGACTGAAACGACTATAATTCTGGTCGGAGCAGAATCGAGGTGCATATGGCCGTTTGGCAAGTACAAGAGGCGAAGACACGTCTGAGCGAGGTCATTGAGGAAGCTATCAGCAAAGGCCCGCAATTCATTACCCGGCACGGGTCGGAAAGAGCAGTCATTCTTTCAGTCAAGGACTACCGAGCCCTGACCGCTCACAAACCCGATCTCAGGGAGTATTTGCTAGGTGGTCCGAAGGTCGACCGATTTGAAGTGCCACGCAGTCGCGATAAGGGACGCAAGGTCACGCTGTGAGCGGGCAGCTGCAATATCTGCTGGATACCAACATTCTATCCGAGACCCGCAAGAAACAGGCCAGTGACCGGGTAATGTCCTTTCTGTCCGCCGCCGAACCGTCCGCACTTTTCATCAGCGTGCTTTCGCTCGGCGAGTTGAGAAAAGGCGTGGCGCTCAAAATTCGATCCGACGCAGATGCCGCGAAGCGGCTCGGGGCTTGGGTAGATGGACTGGAGTACAGCTTTGGCGAGCGCATTCTCGGTGTCGATGCGGCGATTGCCAGGCAATGGGGAGAGCTGTCCGCCCAACGCTCAAGGCCGGTCGTCGATACACTCCTGGCCGCGACTGCGCTTGTACACAAACTGACGCTGGTCACCCGGAATATCAGCGACGTGCACGATCTCGGAGTGAAGCTGCTCGATCCCTGGAGGAAGTAGTCGCTCACCGGAAATCGGGGATTCGGGGCACCCAGCTTCGTGGCTGGGTGAGATTAGCCATACTCTGATTTCAAAATGGCTTACACTAAACGCGACCCCCATGAAGATCGCGCCCGCCCTCATCCTGTTCACTGCTATTCTCCCGCTCAGCGCACAAATGACTACTAAGCAGAAGGACCCCCTCGCCGTCCACAAATCCGCCATCGTTATCGACACTCACGCCGACACAACCCAGCGCATGCTCGACGAGGGCTACGACCTGACCGAGCCGCTCAAAGGTGGTTATCTCAATTTTGAGTCCGCGCGCGAAGGCAACCTGGGGGCCGAATTCTTTTCCATTTGGGTGGACCCACCAGCGTATGCCGGCCACGAAGCGCGCCGCACGCTGGAGCTGATTGACGCCGTCTATCAACAGGCGGCCAAGCACCCGCAACAGATGCGCATGGCGTTTTCGCCGGAAGATATTGTCGCTGCTCACCACGAACATAAACTGGCTGCGCTCATGGGGATTGAGGGCGGCCATTCGATCGAGAACAGCCTCGGCCTGCTGCGCGACTACTACCGCCTCGGCGTGCGTTACATGACGCTCACTTGGAGCAACTCCAATGGCTGGGCCGATTCCTCAGGCGACATCGACGACCCCAAGGTGACCCATACCAAAGACGGCCTGAGCGACTTCGGCAAGGACGTGGTCTACGAGATGAACCGTCTAGGAATGATGGTCGATATTTCGCACGTCTCGGATAAGACGTTCTACCGCACGCTCATCATCAGCCGCGCTCCGGTGATTGCCTCTCATTCCTCAGCACGCGCCTTGTGCAATTCACCCCGCAATATGGATGACAACATGCTCCGCGCAGTTGGCCAGTACGGGGGCATCGTGATGGTGAACTACTACTCCAGCTTCTTGAGCGAGGACTATCGCAAAGCCGCGAAGGCACAACAGCCGGCCATTGACCAGGCGGTCGCAGAGGAGACCGCCAAGCTCAAGGCGGAGGGCAAGCCGATTCCCAACGAGCTTGCGGAACAGATCGGAAAAAGCTACATGGCGAAAATACCCCGCCCGCCGTTCAGTATCCTGATCGATCACATCGATCACATCGCCAAGATTGCCGGCATCGACCACGTCGGCCTGGGTTCAGATTTCGATGGCATTCCTTCCAGCCCGGAAGGCATGGATTCCGCCGCCGACCTGCCAAAGATCACGCAGGCCCTCATGGCGCGCGGGTATAGCGCAGAGGACATGGAAAAGATTCTGGGCGGAAACTTTCTACATGTGTTTGCCAAGGTGCAGGAGGTTTCCAGGCAACTACAGTCCGAGAGCCGGCCTCGCATCAGCGAAAAGCAGCCATTCGAGAAGAAGTAGCCCCATGAGCAATTCTCCTGCAAGTGTATTAGTCTGATTTGGGACCTACCGATGAAATTGCTACGTTGCTTCGTTGTTTTGTTTGTCTTCTCGACTGTTTTCGCAACCGCTCAGCAGTCCACCCCGCCGCCAACGCCCCCGGCCCAGACGCCTCCTGCCGAGCTACCCGACACACCGGTCAGCCAGGCTCCTCCGGTGATCGAGCCTACCGGTCCTACGGTCGTTCTCGATACCACCATGGGACGGATTACGTGCAAGTTTTTTGACAAGGAAGCGCCGCTGACGGTTGCCAACTTCATCGGGCTGGCCCAGGGAACCAAGCCCTGGACTGATCCGGCGACCCACAAGAAGATGAAAGCCAAGCCGTTCTTTGACGGAACCACCTTTCATCGGGTCATTCCGGAGTTCATGATCCAGGGTGGCGACCCGACCGGCACCGGAACCGGCGACCCCGGCTACATGTTCGCGGACGAATTTGATCCCAATCTTAACTTCGATGTGCCCGGGCGAATGGCGATGGCCAATAGCGGCCCGGGAACGAATGGTTCCCAATTTTTCATTACCGAGGTGCCGACCACGCACCTTAATCAGAAGCACACCATCTTCGGGCAATGTGACCAGCCGAGTTTGTCGGTTGTCTCTGCGATTGCGCGCGTGCAGCGCGATGCGGATGACAAGCCGGTTCAGCCGGTTGTTCTGAACAAGGTCACCATTGTGAAAGAGGGCCAGCCGCTGCCCGCTCTTCCCCCTGCCCCCGCTGCGCCGCCTGCCAGCGCACCCACGCAAAACTAAACCAATATCAGGAGTTTTTCATGTCTCGTGAACCAGGAACGTATGCTGTCTTTAGTACCAGCGAAGGTAAGATTGTCTGCCGCCTGTTTGAAAAGGATGCACCCAAAACGGTTGAGAATTTCGTCGAGCTCGCCGAGGGTAAACGGGAATGGACCCACCCCGTCGGGGGTAAGAAGAGCACCAGCAAACTTTATGACGGAACGATTTTTCACCGCGTCATTCCCGACTTTATGATTCAGGGCGGCGATCCGGCGGGCAATGGTATGGGTGGTCCCGGCTATAAGTTCGCGGACGAGACTAAGGGTTCCCCCCACGCCTTGAACGCAGCGGGCAAGCTGGCAATGGCGAATGCTGGTCCCAATACGAATGGATCGCAGTTTTTTATTACCGTCGCGCCGACCCAATGGCTCACCGGCAAACACACGGTGTTTGGTGAAGTCGTCGAAGGCTATGAGGTGGTAGAGAAGATTTCCAAACTGCCCCGCAATTCACAGGACAAGCCGAACAAGCCGGTGACCATTGAAAGCGTCGTCATCGAACGTGTCTAGGTACGAGTGGATGCCCGGCGGAGAACCCAGGTCTCAAAAACGACCTGGGCCACCCACTTAGTGTTTGGATTTGCAGCTTTATTTTCGACAGAGCGAAGCGCAGCGGAGGGATCTGCAGTTTCGCAAACTAGTGGACTGTAACAGCTGATGCAGTAGAGCTGCAGGGGCTAAAACCCAATTCCCTCTCAGCCGTTAGCGGCCCGACTAAAGTCGTGCCCTGATACAAAGCATAAGAGCCGCGAACCCGACAAGACTCGCGCATTTCGCAGGTCTGGTTCTACTCCTGAATCAACTGTTACAGTCCACTAGCCCTTCGAAACTCTGTCCATCCGAGTCGCTAACCTTCCGAAAAGTAACCGCCCCTCCCCTTGTCATCCCGACCGAAGCGGACCCGGATTTCCTACTTCGCAATAGCTAGCAACGACCACGTGTGCGGCTCTCCGTAGAGAGAGCCGCATGCAATTGATCAACGCCACCCGACTCGACAGGAAATCCGGGGGAGCGCAGTGGAGGGATCTGCAGTTCTCACCCCCCAAACAGAAACTGCCTGCTCAGCCAGTGCACCCATTTACAATCGGCTTTAGCTGTCGGCCTATCAGCCTGTGGGTTGCCGGCATAGCATCTTCGCGCAAGACCCTTTCCGCCCACTCAATTCCCTGCCTCAGCAATGCCGTTTCCGACTGCCAGAAGGACGTCGAACCGCCAGTTTGATAAAAGCTTAGGCAGATCTGGAGATGACGCAAAAATCCGTGCATCTGCCTGGACGTATAGTGCGCCAACAATTCCTCGACCGGCTCGTCATCGCGGACCGCTCCGACCACCGCGGTAGCAAGATAAGCCTGGCGCGCGGCATTGCCCGTGCCCTCACCGCAAAGTGGATCGAAGGCCATGGCTCCGGCGCCGCAGGCGAGCCAACCATCAGCGCAAAGCGGAAAAGCGATACGCGGGTACGCGGAAAACTCTGCCGCCGGGCCAGATACCGTATCGACCACACCAGCAATGACGCGGCTCTGCCCCAGGAGAACTGCGGGCGCCTCCCCGACACTGATCACGGTGGCCGCATGTGCTGGTCCGCGGGGAAGCAAAAAGAGCCAGCCGGATGGGACCGACTCGATCCAACAAGCAGTTTGATCGGCATCCTGCCTGAGCAGCGCGCTGGCCACCGTGGCCGTGCGGGTGCCAAAGGCCCGTTGCTGGGGACCGCTCAACAGCACTTTCCAACCGACGGGACACTCCTCGGCTTTGCCGGGCACGGTCACCTGTTGCCAAAGGCCGCCTAGCAGATCGGCTTCTGAAACTACCCCCGCGGAATGGGCAAGCGTTATGGGAGCAGCATCCGGTCCCCATGCCACGATGCGCTTCTGGACAGGATGGCAAAGAGAGATCAGGTCCACCGTGGGAAATATTTCGCTGAGGAGCAAGAGCGTCTGTCTGCTGAGCAGCACACTGCCGAGTCTGGGCCGGGCCACGGGCGAACAGGTGAACGTCTGGCCGCTGGTCGAGAATAGCTGCGCACAACAAACTGCAGCCACCCCGTCTCCCTCGATCTCGACCATCTTGTCCATGCTTTCCATTCTTCCACGGCGTGCAAAAAAACTTGACACTGAAGGAAAAGCGTCTCACCATCGACTGAGCGTCGTCAGCTAACCGCAAGCGAACATCCGCTTCCAAGTCGAAGAACACTTCACCGCTTCATGGGCCAACAACACTTCCCGATGATCTGAGCAGGGTGGACCCGAGTGCGTCTGGAGGAATGGAATTGATGGCTGGCCGTGTTTTCGGAGCGCTTTTTTTTACAGCTCTTTGCTGCCTCCCCGCAACCGCGCAAAAAGCAGGACCCACTCCCGAAGTGAAAGCCACCACTCCCGCAACCAATCCCGATGAGGCTGGGTTCCCGGTAAAGGATGCGCTTACCTTGAGTAAATGCGGTGGCTGCCATGCTCCCGATGCCAAGGGAAACATGACTCGCATTTCCTTCATACGGACGACACCCGAGGGATGGGAAGAAGCGATCAAGCGCATGATCCGTTTGAACGGACTGCAATTGTCGCCGGACGAGGCACGCAGCATTGTGCGCTACCTGAGCGACCACCACGGCTTAGCTCCGGAAGAAAACGCGAAGATCGCTTACTTTACCGAGCATCGCATGGTTGACGAAAAAATTCCCAGCCCCGAGGTCGGCCATGCCTGCGCCGCCTGCCATGCACTCGCCAAACCGCTCTCCTGGCACAGAACTCCGGCAGATTGGCAATATCTCGAGAACATGCACATCGCGTTCTTTCCCGCAGTGCGGTTCACGGCCTTCGATCATTCTCACGAAGGGGTTGATCCCGCTGCTTGGCCGCCCAAGGGTCCTACTCCTGCGGAACAGGCGCTCGAATATATCGCCAAGAGTTCACCTCTGCACTCGACCGAATGGGCGGAGTGGCAAGCCTCGATGCAGGCCCCAAAGTTGGCCGGGCGATGGCTCATCTCGGGCAGCGAGCCGGGCAAGGGCCGGTTCTTCGGAGAGATGACGATCGAGCCCAGCGCGGCGGGAGATTCCTTCACGACCAAAACGAAGTTGACTTGCGTTTGCGGATCGCCCATGGCCGCCTCCGGGAAAGCACTGGTTTATACCGGTTATGCCTGGCGCGGACGATCGACGGTCGAGGGCGCTGCTGCGTCCTCCCCGGAGGATCCGCAAACCATACGCGAAGTGATGGCACTCTCCAAAGATCAGAACGAGTTCAAGGGCCGCTGGTTCTGGGGTGCGTACCAGGAATTTGGCATGGATGTGACCATGCGCCGCGCCACCTCGGCGCCCATGATTACCGGGGTGGATCAAGCTTCGATGAAGGCCGGGGCCAGCGACGCCACCATGCGTATCTATGGCGATGCGTTTCCGGCAAACCTGACCGCCGGCGATGTCGATCTTGGTCCGGGGGTCAAGGTCAATAAGATCGTCGACCAACAGCCTGACGTGGTCACGGTGAGCGCCAGTGTGAGCCCGGATGCCACCCCGGGGAGCCGCATGGCCGGGGTGAAAAGTGCCACCCTTCCCTCTGCCTACGCTGTTTACGATCACATCGACTTTCTCAAGGTGACGCCTACCACTTCCATTGCCCATCTGGGCGGTGAGCCGCATCCGAAAGGCTACGTTCAGTTCGAGACTGTCGCTTTCAGCAATGGCCCTGACGGTAAGCCCAACACCAGCGACGATATCGATCTCGGCCCCGTACCCGCCACCTACAAAATGGAAGAATTTGTCGCCTCCTATGGGGACGATGACACGGAGTTTGTTGGATCGGTCGATGCCAAGACCGGACTGTTTACTCCCTCCTCGGATGGTCCCGATCCAAAACGCAAATCAATGCGCAACAACTACGGAGACGTTTGGGTAACTGGAACCTATGAAGGCCTCAAGGGAAGAAGCTACCTGGTGGTTGCTGTGCCGCAGTACGTGTCGTGGGATCAACCGGAGGTGGGACAGTGACCATGTACTCGTTGGGTGAATTTCACCGGTTCGCCGGTGCAGGGCAGGAGTTTCTCTATCTGGTTCCCAGCGGGGGGATTGTTGCGCTGGACGGTATGACGTCTGAGATTCTGCAGCAGCTTGAACAAGCCCCGCTCAGCGGTGAAGACCTCATCGGGCGCTTGTCGAGCGATGGTTACTCTTCGAGCGAAGTAGAAGAATGCATTCATGAGCTGCGCGAAGTGAAAGCCATCCGCAACGGGCAAAAGGAGTATGCAAAATCCGAGCCGCTGCCGGAGTCGTTTCCCTTGCAGACCATCGTGCTGAATGTAACCAATCAGTGCAATCTCTCCTGCCAGTACTGTTACGAGTTTGGTGAGGACAAGGTGGCAACCCCGGAAGGCAAGCCGAAGTTCATGGCATGGGAGACGGCGAAAAGTTCCGTCGACTATCTTTTTGCCGAGTCGCAGGGAAGAAAAAGCGTCCACATCACTTTCTTCGGCGGGGAAACCCTGATGAACTTCCCCTTGCTCAAGCAGGTGGTCGCCTACGCGCGCACCCGGGCACTGGAGTTGAAGGTCAACATCGACTTCAGCCTGACCACCAATGCGACGCTGCTCTCCCCCACCATCATCGAATACCTGGCAGAGAATGCCATCGGTGTGACGGTCAGCATGGACGGGCCCAAAGAAATGCAAGATAAGTTTCGCGTGTTCTCGAACGGGAGGGGCAGCTACGACATCATCAAGCCCAAGGTGGAGAGCCTGCTCGCCAGGCATCGGACACGCCCCATTGCCGCCCGCGTCACCATGACCTCGGGGGCCATGGACGTGAAGAAGATCTATCAGCACCTCAAACATGAGCTTGGTTTCTACGAAGTGGGGTTTGCCCCGGTGACTACTTCTCCCAATCGTCTCTACTCCATCAACGAGCCGGGAATGGATAGCGTTCTCGATCAATTCTGTGAGCTTGCCGATGAGTATCTGGAGTTTGCGTTACGAGGCGAGCATCACGGTTTCTCCAACGTAAGCGACACCCTTTCTGAGCTGCACCAGGGGGTAAACAAATCGCTTCCTTGCGGCGCCGGGCTGGGCATGGTTGGGGTGGGCCCATCCGGGGACATAGCACCCTGCCATCGCTTTGTCGACTCTGACCAGCATGTGCTGGGTAATGTGACCACCGGCATGGACAAAGAAAAGCAGAGCGATTTTCTGACCCGGGGAAATATCGACACCAAGTACGACTGCCATGAATGCTGGGCGCGGCCGCTTTGCGCGGGCGGCTGCCATCACGAGGCGTTCGTCCGCTACGGCGATACGGGCCATGCCAATCTTCACTACTGCGATTGGATCCGCGGCTGGACGGATAAGTGCCTTCAGGTTTATGGCGCCATCGCCGCACAGAATCCTTCGTTTCTCGAACATTTTTCTGAAAGGAAGGCTTCATGAAGCATCTGAGAGCCGTCAACCAGAAGGCGCAGCGAATCGAGCGCAATGTTGAGCCGCCAATCGAAGATGTCAAGGCGGTCGAAGACATCGTGGCGCTGCAGGCTCCAGGCGGGTCTGCGCCCAAACCACACGTGCCTATGGGATGCACCATCATTTTTTCCCCTGGTTGGGAGGTCGACTCCGCCGGCGGCACGGCCGGGTTGTGCCAACCGGTGGAACGCGATATCTACGATTGCTATGCGACGTGCTTCTGGCCGGCCCAGGTTCCCGACCACCTGAACAACTCGCCGGACTGGACCAGCAAGTGTGCTTCGGCCACGAAAGACTGGCGCAATGTGGACATCGTTTTCCCGTAAGACCCACCCTGGAGCAACTTCATGCGCGACCTCTTCGCCTTCCTCGGTCTCTCACTGTGGGCCGCCACCGCGCTCGCTGCGGGTACTGGCCCTCAACTGATGTACCTCGGCGTGTGGCCGCACACAGTGTTGGTGATGGATTCGGTACAAGGAAAAATTGTCGACAAGATCGACCTTCCCACAGACGTTGTGAGAACCCTGGTGCTGTCGCCGGATGCGAAGACTCTCTATGCATCTACGCTCAAGGACAACTCGATCGTTTCTATCGATGTCGCGACCCACAAGGTTCTGGATACGTTTCCGCTGAACATCCCGGGGATCAATTATCGAGTGAACGGATTGGCCGTCGATCCCACAGGGAAGGTCATCTATTCGATTGCTACTCCAATCATCAAGAAGCTCGACCATTACGAGATTGATTCGCCGCAGCTGGTGGAGATCTCGCTTGCCGCGCGCAAGATCACACGGATGGTTCCCTACCCCAAAGATGAGCAAGCCCCCACCGGTTACCGCAATACCATCAGGCTCTCTCCAGATGGCAAGCTGCTTTACCTGTTCCGCGACAAGATCATGGTGTTCAACACCAGCGATTTTAAATTGGTCAAGAAGATCGAGCTCGCAAAACCCACAGACCCCTCGAGCGACGGCTCCTTTGCCGGCCTGGTCAACGACCCCAATGAAGTGCCGGGCAAGGTCGTCGGGATCTTCCAGTCATCGGATCCCTATGTGCATCGGCGGATTTTTGGTATCGCGGAAATCGACCTGCCGAACATGACCTACGATTTGACGCCGGTCGGCCCCTCCGCTTCCGAGATGGAGCCACTGCTGATGACTCCTGACAGAAAGCTCGGATACACCGTCTCGGTGTACGGATCGCAAGGGGATCGGGTCACCGAATTCTGGGTCTTCGATATGAAGACCAAAAAGATCATCAACCGGCGTCAGTTCCTGGGGCGTACGCGCCTGAACTTTGGCATGACTGCTGACGGGTCGAAGCTGATGATCTATAACGCGGGCTTTCAAATCGAATTCTACGATGCCAAGACGTTGGAACTTCTCAGCACCATTAACCTGGAAGGAGACACAACGTCGAACCTGATCGTGATGCCGCTTAAGAAGCCCGCATGACCATCCCTTTTGCGCAATACAAGCGGGCGTTTGCCTACGTGGTTCCGTATTGGCGGGGCCTGCTGGCGGTCATGGTGTTGGGGTTGTTTTCGACCGCGGTCGGCTTGGTGCAACCCTATATCTCACGGCTGTTGATCGATGACGCGCTGCTGCGGCGTAATCTGCATGCGCTCACCATGATTGCGATCGCCATGGTGGTGGTCACCGTCGTCGGCTTCGCTTTCAACATTGCTTCCAGTTACTTTTATATCCGGCTGTCCGCGGAAACACTTTTCGATATGCGGCTGGCGGTCTACCGCCACCTGCAGCAGCTCTCCCCGCGTTACTTTACGCAGAAGAAACTGGGCGACATTGTTTCCAGGATCAACAACGATATCGGCGAGGTACAGCGTGTGTGCTCAGACACGCTGCTCTCCGTGCTCTCGAACGTGCTGTTCCTGGTGGGCAGTATCGTCATCATGTCGTGGCTTAACTGGCGGTTGATGCTGGCCAGTGTTGCGTTGCTTCCCGTGGGCGTTTTTGCTCTGCGGCATTACCAGGGGCGGTTGACGGTGCAGACCGCGGACCTGCGCCAGCGCAGTTCTGATCTGGGCAGCTTTCTCATCGAAAATTTGCTGGGCATGCGTTTGATCGTCGCCTCTGCAACGGAGAAATTCGAGGCGGAACGCTTTCGCGACTACAATTCGAGCTTCATTCGTTCCCTGCTCTCGATGCAGGTTTTATCTTTTCTTGCGAGCGCCATGCCGAGTACGGTGCTTACCCTTTCGACTGCGATCGTTTTTCTGTATGGGGGCAAGCTGGTCATCGCCCAGCAACTCACCATCGGGGGCCTGGTCGCGTTTATGGCTTACCATCTCAAGTTGCTGTCTCCGGTTCAGAATCTGCTTGGTATCTATACCAACCTGCTCACCGGCGGCGTTTCCCTGGGTCGGGTGTTCGAAGTGCTGGATACGCCAGTGGAAGTGAAAGAAGTGGGGACGCCAGCCCCTTTGCCCGTGGTGCGCCATGCCATCGCGTTTGAGAAGGTGCGCTTTCACTACGCGCACGGGGTTGCTGTGCTGCGCGATGTTTCTTTTCGCATACCCGCAGGTCAAATGTGCGCCATCGTCGGGTCGAGTGGAGCGGGCAAGTCAACACTTGCAGATTTGCTGCTGCGTTTCTACGACCCGGACTCGGGCTCGATCTCAATCGATGGGCTAGACATTCGTCAGCTGCGGTTAGAGGATCTGCGGCAGCAGATTGCTATGGTCGAGCAAACACCCCATTTTTTTCGCGCCAGCATTCGCGAGAATATCGCTTATGGGCGCCCGGAGGCGACTCTGGAAGATGTTCGTATCTGCGCTGCGGCAGCGGCCATCGACACGTTCATCCAGTCGCTTCCCCAAGGCTACGAAACGATTATTGGTGAACGAGGATTGACGCTTTCTGTCGGAGAGCGGCAAAGAATTGCGTTGGCGCGCGCCCTGCTCCGCGATCCGAAGATACTGATCCTGGACGAGCCCACCTCCGCGCTCGATCCTGACTCCGAGGCCGCCGTCACCGGCGAACTCGTCAACGTGCTTCGCGGACGCACGTCGATCCTGATCACCCATCGCATGCACCTGGTCGAGATGGCGGATATGGTCGTCGTGATTGAGGATGGAGCGGTGGCCCGCCAGTCGCAAACCGCGAGCATGGCGGTATGAGCCGTACCGTGCGCATCGGAGTGCTCGACAGCGGAGTGTGCCGCACCCATCCGCATGTGGGCAGGATTGTGGAAGGAATCACCATCGGCCCGGATGCAACGTTGCCCGGCTACGAAGATACCTTAGGTCACGGTACCGCGGTTGCTTCGGTCATTCATTATCTGAATCCCGAAGCTGATCTGGTCGCAGTGAAGATTTTTGACGGGAAGTTGGCCACCAGCTTGCCGATCGTTATTCGGGCTATCGACTGGTGCCTGGAGCACGACGTTCAGGTCATCAATCTGAGCCTGGGAACACTGAACCCGGAGCATCGCAGCGCATTTGAAGACGCCGTGGCCAGAACGCAGGGAGCGGGAGCGGTGATCGTTTCGGCATTGGAGGTCGACGGTAAGGCTGCGCTGCCGGGGTCTCTGCCGGGCGTCATCGGTGTTCTGGCGGGCGAGGACTATGCGTCTTGCGAGCGCTTCGGTAGGACAGTCTACACCGCTCCGCCTTTTCCACGCGACATCCCGGGTGTTCCACGAGAGCGCAATTTAAAGGGTGTGAGTTTTGCTGTGGCGCGGGTCTCAGCCCGGATCGCGGCAGAACATTTACTCCCTGTTCCGGTGCAGAAATGTGCGAACTGAGCGAACAAAGTCTGCCCGAAACTCTGGGATTCACCTTTTGGGGTATGCCGTGAAAATGTAATCCTTTGACGCCGCTAGCGTGTGGCACGCGGCGCCGCATTTGGCGTCGTGCCCCTGCGGCGGCTTGCCGGCCAAGGTGGCAGGGGTGAAGTTACCGGATGACGCGTCATAGTCGAACATGGCATATCCCCATCCGTGGGTGTCGGAGAATCTCTTGCCGTCCTTCTCGATGAACTCGACCGCAGTGAGGTCACCGGGCACCGTGTCTGGGGTACTCGCGGAAAAAGGGGGATCGGTTAACTTTTTCGGTCTCCACTCAATCTTCGCAATCTTTGAGCCGTCGGGGAAGGGCTTGCCGTTGCCGGGAACACCTTCCTTGTATGCGTCGATCATCACGGGATTCGCAAGGATGAGTCTGATCACGTTTGCGGCGTCGGTCTGACTCGGGCCGACAGCCTGCCAGTCTTCGTATCCTTTGAACTCAGAGAACGCGAGGCCGCCCGGCACCTTCAGAGTGTACTTGTCCTGCTTGTCCTGCGCGGAGCTGGCCCCGCCCAAGACGGCGAGCGCTAGCGCGATGATCCCCATCAACAAGGGTTGAATCCGCTTCATGGCTTGTTCCTCCGCTGATCATTGTAGGTTTTGAGATTTGCTCAGGCCGGGAAGTACCGAATCGAATCCAGCAATCGTAGGCCACGCTAACGCTGTGGTCAAGGTTCCCGGATCTTTTCCCGAGTAGCGGTTAGCGGAGAAGTTGCCAATACATTACACCATATAGTGTAATGTATTGCATGGATCAACTGACAGACGTATTGACAGCCATTTCGCATCCCACGCGGCGAGCGATTATTGGTCAGCTCGCAAATGGGCCTGCTCGATTCCTGGATATCGCAGAGCCGTTCGACACGGCTTTAAACGCCGTGACGAAGCACCTCAAGATACTCGAAAGAGCTGGACTCATTGAACGGCAAAAGCAGGGGCGTGAGGTCCTCATCTCCTTCCGAGGGGCACCACTTCGGGAAGTAGCGGGATGGGTGCATGAGTACGAGCGGTTCTGGAACGAACGTCTCGATCAGTTCGAGCAGCATTTCCGGAACAAAAAGAAGAAGGAGAAGAAGCGATGAAGAACTCGAACAAGAACTTGAATTCAAGTTGGAACGAACCATCCCTGCTCCTCCGGGTGAGGTGTTTGCTGGGTGGCTGAATCCAAAGATTCCCGGCAAACCTTGATGCTTGTACGTATCGAGAGTTAAGCCGTAAGCTTCTCCTGGAGAAGACGGAACTGTATGACTTCACCCACAAACCGCCGAGAGGTCCTCCGCGCGCTGCTCGCCACGTCCGTTGGGGGGTTGGTTGCGACATCGCGGCTCTATGGGAGCAGGCCCGAATTGATCGCAGGCGGCGATGAGCAGCACGATTTTGCTCCTGTGCGACAGCGGATTCTCCAGGGGGTTGCAAGCGGCAAAGCCACCGGGGTCGCCGTCGCTGTGGTTCACAAAGGCCGTCTCGTTTGGGAGGAGGGTTTTGGTTTCTCAGATCGGGAGAAGAGCATCCAGGCAACCGCCCGCACGCCCTTCTGTCTCGCATCTATTACCAAACCCTTCACCACCACGATGCTGATGACGCTGGTTGCGGAGGGGAAGGTCGATCTGGACGCGCCCGGCAATCAATATCTTGCCGGAAGCGGAATCAAGGGTCCAAACGGCAACCCCCATGGTGCTACGGTTCGCCTGTTAGGTGCGCATGTGAGCGGGTTGCCGGGGATGTTCTCAGCGTACTTCCAAGGCGGACCAACACCGGCTCCGGATGGCAACACCGTTTTGCAAGAATACGGCAGACTCGCATATCCGCCTGGGTCGATCTACGAGTACAGCAACATAGGCTTCACTGCGCTGGGCGCGATCGCATCGAACGTGACTGGCACGGACTTCGGCACTTTAATGAAGCAACGGGTCCTCGAACCGCTCGGCTTGAGCGACAGTTTCTTCAGCACCGAGATCGCACGGTTGTCAAAGAGAGCCATTGGATATGACGCCGCGGCGAAGCCGATTCCGTATTACACCACGTCAACTCCCCCCTCGGGAGAACTCTACGCCAGCGCTCACGATCTCGCGCTCTTTGCTATGTGGAACATGAAGAACCAAGTCAACGGTCAGAAGAGGATTTTGGAGCAAAGGTGGATCGACGAACTTCATAAGCCGGTATATGTTGGGCCTTCCGGCGTGGCTACCACGTTCGGTTGGTTTACCGGCACATTGAAGTCAGGTTTGCCCTATGTATTCAAAAGCGGCGGACAGCCCGGCGTCGCAACCAAACTCTACATGGTGCCGTCAGAAGACCTCGCCTGCCTGGTGCTCACAAATCGAACCGATGGAACAGCGCTTGCTAACGGCGTCTGTGACCAGATTCTGAGGAGCTACCTCCCCGAATGGACGCCACCGGAAGAGGACGCCGGGCCTCGGTCAGAACCCTTTGTGGCGGCAAGCGAACTCATCGGCGGGTGGAAGGGCCTACTGAGGAACGGCGGTGCAGAAGAGCCAGTCCGCTTGCAAGTGGACTCGGGCACTTCAGCAACACTGGCGCTTGGAAAGGCACCTGCGGCAAAGATTCTCCAGATGCAATCGCAGGGCCCCGGCGTCGAAGGGATGTCGACCGGGCTCATTGAATCAGACGACGCTGCGGCCTTCGGAGTTCGCGAGTTGGTAGTCAAGCTCATTCTGCAGGACGGAAAGCTGATAGGCAGGGTGACCGCCCGAGGTGTAAAACCGGGCCTGGTGCTCGCCAACCTGCCTTATGTTCTGACCCTGGACAAGGTACCGGCTTAACTCCCGCCGCTTGACTTAGCGTTCCGACACTGGGGATAAGTCAAAGCATTACGCGGGCCGTTTCTTTTTGGCGGAGGCTGATGGTTTGTCCATGAACTGAGACGTGACAAGGATAACCGGCTCCTGATCGGGAAATGTTGCAATCATCGTAAGATGACCCCCCATCGCAGCCACCGTGCGCTGTATGGTAGATAGCCGCGGGTCCCTTCGCTTCTCCAGGCGCGATATTTGCATTTGGCCGATCCCAAGCGCCTCGGCCATCTTTACCTGGCTGATCTTTCGTCCCTTTCGTATCTCACTCAGAGTCATGCGCTGCTGGACCTTTGCCAGCAGCTCGTTTCCTCGCATCGCAATCTTCTTCTGCCGATCTTTTGGCAAGGAAGCAATCACGTCGTCCACTGCAATCATTCCACGCATCGTTGTTACTCCATTGACTAGAAATTGTCGAGGTGTTCCGTGTACCTCTTGTCGGCTTTTTCGATCAGCCGTTTGTAAAACTTCTTCTCGCTTACTCCTGATTTGTCTCCGGCGACAAGCAGGACTGCGTTCCTCTGCGGATCGAAAGCAAAAGCGACGCGCCAAACGCCTCCGTCAGCCTTGAACCGAAGTTCCTTCATATTCGCGTACTTCGAGTCGCTAAGCGTGTCCACCTCAGGTCTTCCGAGCGACGGCCCATACTCCCGCAAAGGAACGAGCGACGCGAGGAGTTCATCTTGCACCGCCGCGGCCAATCCATCGAACTCGGCTTTGAACCTGGGATGGAAATACGCGGTCCATCGCATATTGATAGTATGCCATACAAAGCATAATGCTTCAAAGGGCATACTATTCGCTCAGGGCCGCGATCAAGGTCGAGCGGAAAGCCTGCACTTGCCGTGGACGTATAGCTGTTATGCTTATCGGGTGCGCGAGTCTTGCTCTGCAGTCAGGGATGGGTATCCTGTCGCCGGATCATCTTCCGGTGCTCAAACATGCGCCCGAGGCGCGCACGTTCGCGTCTCACACGCCAATTGGCAGTGAAGTCTGCGATGAGCAAATGGAACAACGCGTAGTATGCCGTAGAGACCGCCCGGCGAAGACTGGATTGCTTTGGGTTATTTCCATCACGGGCGGCAAGATGATAGGCATCTTTCAGCAGGTCATCAGGAAATGCCATACCTCACGCCCAGGCTTCTTCCCGCAAGGTCGCCTGCTCGGACTCACTTCTGAAATTGTGATACGGAAAAACGCCAAGTGCCGCGAAATCAAGACGCTCAGCAAGACGCCACACAACATTTGTCGCTACTTCTCGCAAGCGTAGTGTCGCAGCTTCGTCTGACATCACTATCCGGAAGAAGATGGCCCATTGGCCGCTCCAGTCTTCTCCAATCTCGTATCGGATATGACGCACGTCGGGCTTGAGCGCACCCTCGACCTCCCGGACCTTGACGTCAATCTCGGATTCCTGCACTAGGGCTGCCGGCACCATTTTGCTCGCTCCAACTTATAGCATATCGCGCCGTACTACTGGGCGTGCTGGCAAATGTGCTTTCGGCAGGTCCGTCTGTTTGAAACTCCACGAGCTATCCGACTTCAGGACGCCGGTTCTATAGCGGCGGCGACGTCATCGCTCCATTCCTCCGCTGTCTGCAACGCTCCCTTGATCCTGCAAAGGGTCGGAGCCCACTCTTCCTGAAGATCGGTTGCTTGGGAGAACTGCAGATCCCTCCACTCCGCTCCTCCGGAGCTCCGGTCGGGATGACAAGGGGAGTGGAGTGGCTTACCTGGAAAGCTTCGATTGGGATGTTTGGATTTCAGGCGGTAGAGTAGTCTGATTCCCACCGATGGTGGCGGCAATTCGCAGAATCTCGGATGATTCCCGGCGTAAAAATGAAACGAGGCTCAGGCCCGGCGGTTACGAACCCGAGGAAAACGTGGCCAGCTACCCAAATGGGTGGTGAGACCTGTTGTTCTTGCCATTAGACTCGCAAGGGAGACGTATCGCACACAGCGAAGGATTTTCTGCGATGGACAACCAACCACCCCCTGAGCCGCAAAACAACCAGGCTCTCTTCCCTACTCTCACCGCGGCCCAACTGCAGCGGATCGCTGCATGCGGCACCCTGCGCGACGTCGACGCTGGGACCACCGTAGTCGAGCAGGGGGATGCGAACATGCCATTTATCGTCGTTCTTTCTGGCGAGTTAGAAATCGCGCGGCCTGCAAGCGGCGGCGACGAGGTCGTCGCAGTGCACAAAGCCGGAAACTTCTTTGGCGATATTGTCATGCTCTCCGGGCGGCGAAGCATGGTAGTCGCACGCATGCGCGTCGCCGGCCAGTTGATTGAGATGCAGCGCGAAGCCCTGCAGCAGCTGGTGCAGACCGACAGCGAACTGGGCGAGCTCCTCACCCGCACTTTCATCCTGCGCCGGGTGGAGTTGATCGCCCGCGGCTGGGGCGATGTCGTGCTGCTGGGCTCGGATAACTCGGCAGCCACCCTGCGGCTCAAAGGTTTTCTCACCCGCAACGGTTACCCATTCACCTATGCCGACTTTGAAAAAGACGAAACGGCGCAGGAGCTTATTCATCAATTTGAACTTAGCGCCGAAGATATCCCGGTCATGATCTGCCGGGGTAAGTGGGTGCTGAAGAACCCCAGCAACCGGGAGGTGTGTGATTGCATAGGGCTCAATGAGGGCATCGACACCACCACGGTGCGCGATGTGATAGTGGTCGGCGCCGGACCGGCGGGCCTTTCTTCTGCCGTGTATGCAGCTTCTGAAGGACTGAATGTGCTTGTCGTGGAGACGAATTTTCCCGGCGGCCAGGCCGGTTCCAGCTCGAAAATTGAAAACTACCTGGGCTTTCCCACGGGCATTTCCGGCCAGGAACTGGCGGGCAGGGCCTATACGCAGGCGCAGAAATTTGGCGCGCAATTGATGGTGGCGCGCCCGGCCGTTCGGCTGATGTGTTCCCAACACCCCTATTCCCTTGAGATCGACGGCGGAGGCAAATTGCTCACCCGCTGCGTGGTGATCGCCACCGGGGCGCAATATCGCAAGCTGCCGCTCGAAAATCTGGCGCAGTTTGAAGGCAACGGCATTTACTACGGGGCAACGTTCGTCGAGGCCCAGCTTTGCCAGGGGGAAGAGGTCATCGTGGTGGGCGGCGGCAACTCCGCTGGCCAGGCGGCCATTTTTCTCTCCCAGATTGCCAGCCACGTACACATCCTGATCCGGGGTGCGCGCCTCGAAGATACGATGTCCAGTTACCTGGTCCGCCGCATCGAGCAAAGCCCCGCGATCACCCTTCATGGCCACACCGAGATCATTCAACTCCAAGGGAATGGACATCTCGGCTCGATTCGTTGGCGCAATAACCAAAGCGGCGAAGAAGAGCAACACGCCATTCGCCACGCGTTCCTGATGACCGGCGCCAGCCCGAACACCGCGTGGCTGAACGGGTGTGTTTCGCTCGATGACAAGGACTTTATACGGACGGGCATCGATCTGGCCCCGCAGCAGTTGCAAGCAGCCAACTGGCCGCTAGCCAGGGCGCCGCTCTTGTTTGAGACATCGTTGCCGGGAGTCTTCGCCGTAGGCGACGTGCGTTCCAACAACGTGAAGCGCGTGGCCTCAGCGGTAGGCGAAGGTGCCATCGCCATCAGCCTGGTCCACAGGGTTCTGCAGGAACAGGCGACGGGGCCTCAGGCGTAGAACTTGATAAACGGGCACACCGTGAACTGATCAGGAATACGTTCACGGATGTCCGCGGGTTTGCCCTCCTAATCCCTGAAGTGAAAAGAAATCCCAGCCGCAAGGCGAAGGTCGTGCTGGGTGTTATTGCCGCCATTCGGCAGCGTCGACCGGACGTAGTCAGCTTCCACCACCCGTATGCCGATATTCTTCCAGAGGGTCCAGTCCAGGCCTCCTCCGGCCTGAAACGCGAAGGAACTGGCGGCGCCGGCAACGCCCCCGGAAGAGGGAAATATTGTATTGAAGCCGTGTACGCCTCCGGCCAGCCCTTCTCCGAAAATGCGAACTTCGCCATGCTGGCCTAAGGAGTGGCCGCTCCACTTGCCCGGACGGTAGGTATACCGGGGCCCCATCAGGAAGGAAACCTTGTCAAGATCCACTCCCGGCGTGACGCTGGAAGCATGTCCCCCCGTGATATTGGCAGCCAGGCCAAAGCCCCGGTAGAAGGTAACCGCGGCATTCATGCTGCCGCCCTCCAACCAGAAACATCCACAGTCAATGGAGGCAATCTTGGCTCTCTCCGCCACGTACGTGATGGCAAGATCGGTCGTCGTCGACGGCGCCTTCTGCTGCGTCAGCCCCGTCAGGCTCATGGTCAAGGCTCCCAGCAGGAGCAGGCTGTTACGAAACATTCCGGGCATGATCATGCTCCTTCGATTACTGGATAACGAGGACCACAGTGGTCGAGTGTGATATCGAACCCGAGGTCCCGGTGATGATGACGGAATAGCTCTGCGGCGCCTGACCGAAAAATCCGCTGCTGCTGGACCCGCAACCGGAAAGCCCCGCCACCAGACCGCAACCCGCCATCACCACCACCAGCGCGCACACCATGCGTCCGAACCTCGCGCCCGTCCGCCGGATTCTCACTGCGAAGGGAAGCACGAGTATGCCCAGGAGCATGGGCGCCAACCTTCGGCTCAAACCATCGCCGCCACCAAGGGCTGCGGTCGTTTTCGCAAGCACGATGGTGAGGGTGACGTTGCTCAGCCCGGATCCGGCGGGGAGAACCTGGGGGCTGATGGTAGCCGTCGCTCCCGGGGGGAGCCCGCTTACCGTCAAGCTGATTGCGGCGGGGAAAGTCGGACCGCTGGACGGCCCAATTGCCAGATCGTAGGTGGCAGTTCCACCCGGCACGACGGTCTGCGTTGCTCCTCCAGGAGAAGAAGAAGCGAGGGTGAGGTTGAAATCCTGCACCGTCTCGATGATCGCGGAACTGGTGCTGGGGGCAAAATTGTTGTCGCCCGAGTAAGAGGCCGTGATCGACTGTGCGCCCGCTGCCAGGCTGGACGTGGAGTACGCAGCGGTCCCACCCGATAGCGCAACCGTTGCCAGCAGACCGGTTCCATCAGAGAAGCTGACTGCGCCGGTCGGCGTTCCCACGGAGGAGGAGACAGCCGCGGTAAAAACAATCGCGATGCCAGGCGCCACTGTGCTTGATGACGATGTAAGACTGATCGCCGCCACGGCTTTGCTGACCGTCAGCGTTATGCTGCTGAGGGCCGTTCCATAGCTGGTGCTGTTGCTGGGGGTGAAGGTTGCAGTCAACGTATAGCTACCCACTGCAAGGATTGTCCCGGCGACCACGGCGACGGGGCTCGCGCCCGAGGCGGCGGCCGTGTAGGCGACGGTTCCCGCGATCGTCGAGCCTCCGCTCAACGCGGTCGCGTCGAGAATGCTGCTCAGGTTTGCGCCATAGCTGATGGAGGTGGCGCCGGGGTTCCAACTAATTGCCGGCGTCGCCTTGATGACAATCAGCGTTATGCTGCTGGGAGCCGCTGCAAAGTCGGTGGTGTCGGTGGGGGTAAACGTTGCTGTCAACGTATAGGTTCCCGCTGGAAGGATCGTCCCGGCGAGGATAGCGAAGGGGCTGGCCCCCGATGCTGCCGCCGTATAGGCGAAGGTTCCCGCGACCGTCGTGCTTCCGCTCGACGCGGTCGCGTCGAGAATGCCGCTGAGGCCGGCGCCATAGGTGATGGAGGTGGCGCCGGGGCTCCAACTAATCGTCGCCGTCGCCTTGCTGACCACCAGCGTTATGCTGCTGGGAGCCGCTGTAAAGTCGGTGGTATCGGTGGGGGTAAACGTTGCGGTCAACATATAGCTGCCCGCGGCAAGGATTGTCCCGGCGACGACAACGACGGGGCTGCCCCCCGATAGCGTTGCTGTGTAGGCGAAGATTCCCGCGACCGTCGAGCTTCCGTTGGACGCGGTCGCGTTGAGAATGCTGCTGAGGCTGGCGCCATAGGTGATGGAGGTGGCGCCGGGGATCCAGCTAATCGTCGCCGCGGCCTTGGTGACCAGCAGCGTTATGCTGCGATGAACCACCGCATAGTTGGTGGTGTTGGTGGGGGTAAACGTTGCGGTCAAGGTGTAGGTTGCCGCGGAAAGGATGGTTCCGGCGAGGACCGCGAAGGGGCTCGCACCCGAAGCCGCGGTGTAAGCGAAGGTTCCCGGGACGGTGGAATCTCCATACGACGCGGTCGCGTCCAGAATCCCGCCCAGGTTGGCGCCATAAACGATGGAGGTGGCGCTGGGGTTCCAGGTGATGGTCGGCGCGGTCGCGCTGACCGTCACCGTAATGGTTACCGGCGCAGAAGACGGCAGGTAGTTACTGTCACCGCCGTAGTTGCCGCTTATGGTGTACGCTCCGCTGGCCAGGGTGCTGGCCAGGGGAACGGTGGCGGTTGAGCTTGTTTCCCCGGCAGCAAGCGTGAGTGATCCCGATGCCACACTTACGTTGGAGGAGTTCAGAATACTGTAGGTGAGGGCACCGCCAGGCGCGGCGATGGTGGTGTAAGGGCCGGAAACCGTAATGACGGCGGAACTTGCCTGTCCGATCGTCACCAGTACCGGCTGGGCCACGGGACCGGCCAGGGTAACCGGAGCTTTGCTCAGGGCCACTGTCGCCGTGGTGGTGCTGGCGATGAAGGTTCCGCCCACTCCCGCGTAACTGGCGGTGATGGTGTGCGAGCCGATGCCGCTTAACTGTACCCCGGTTTTGGTTCCTACGCCGCCGCTCAGAGTCGCCGGACCCAGCGATACGATGGTCGATCCCACGGTATCGGTGAATGTCACCGAACCTGTCGGAGTGTGAGAAACGGTGGTCGTATCCGCGACGGTCGCAGTCATCGTCACCGCCTGCCCGTTGGCCAGAGAAGTCGGGCTTAACGTCAGCGTGGTCGAGGTCGTATCGCCCGAGGCGATTCCCGTGCCGCTGACAGAGACCTGTTGGGTGCTGGCGGCAACATTGAGAGTGTTGTCGGTCACGGTAATGCCAGCGCTCAGACTTCCCGCCGATTGCGGCGTGAAGTTGATTGAGAGGTCGCATGCGGTTCCAGAGGACAACGATGTGGAGGAGGTGCAGGGATTGGTGTCGTTGCCGTTATTGGAGAAGTTCGCCGTATAGGTCGGATTGGTGGAGAAGACCAGAGGTTCATTGCCCAGGTTAGTAACGGTTGCGGTTCGGGGACTATCCGAGCTGGTCTGGCCCTGGTTGGTGTTGGCATAGGTCAACGCGCTTCCGGAGACATTGACGAAGACGAGGCGGTTATTGCTCCAGTCCGGAATATAGACATTGCCGGACGGATCCACCGTTACGCCGAAGATCGAGGAGCCAAGGCTGGATGGACTCGGCAGCCCGCTTAGACCAAGAACGGACGCCACCCCCGCGGTGGTGATCTTCACCATTCGGTTGTTGCCCGAGTCTACGATGTAGAGATTTCCCATCGCATCCGTCGTCAGACCCTGCGGACCGCTGATGGCGGGAGTAATGTTATTGGGAATGGCCACGGCAGAGACGATGCCTGAGGCCGTTATTTTGATAATGCTGCTGTTGTTTTGCGTCCTGGCAGCAGCGTAGAGGGTTCCCTGCCGATCCACCGTCACGCCGCTCAGCGTGCTTATCCCGAAACTGTAGCTGCCGGTGTTGATCACCGTTGCAATCCCTGTCGAGGTCGATCCGGTCACCTGGATCGACGACACCTCGACAATCCGTCCACTGCCGTAGTCCGCGATATAGAGCGCTCCGGAAGCATCGAAGGCCAGCGCGGTGGGCAACTCCAGCGCAGTGGATAGTCCATTGATGGTCAGCACGGAGACCACTCCACCCGGGGTTACGACGAGAATGCGGCTATTGATGTGATCGCCGATAAACAGATTGCCGGCGCCATCGATAGCTACCCCGGTGATGCTTTGCGGCGCTATATCCCCCGGAGTACCAAGATTCACCAGGACTGCGCTGCCACCGCCGGCCGGGATCTTGGTCACATTGGTCGTAGAATAATTGCCGACATAGATGTTCCCCGCGCCATCCAGAGCGACCTGGAACGGATCGGAGAGAGTGAGTCCGCCGGTGTTGATCACGCTACCGGTATTGGGAGACAACGCTGCTACCGGCGCATCGCCAAACCCGTACAGAGGGACGGTTAGGACAGGATTCGAACCCGGCTCATAAAGCACCAGTTGACCGTTGCGAAGACCGGGAGCCGTGGGGAGAAAACTGACCTCCACCGCGCAGGTTGTCCCTGACACGGTGGAGCTACTGCAGGTTGTGTTTCCACCGCTGACGATCTGAAAGTCGAGCCCCTGCGTGCCGGAGGTAAACACCTTCACGCCACCCAGTCCCGAGACCGGGGATCCAACGCTGAAATTCAGAATCAGGGAAGTTGGGGTCGAAGAACCCAGGGTGATATGGCCAAACCCTACCGCCGATTTATTCGACGAAGACGTATAGCCTGCCCCGGATCCCGGATCCCAGTCCGTCCCAGGATCCACGACCAAGGCGCGACTGTTGCTGCTGTCTGCGATGTAAACCGCTCCGAAGGCGTCGACCGCAACTCCCAGCGGAGCACTGAGGAGCAAAGACCCAGCAGACAAGAGGTTAGCTAGATCGGTACCAGCGCCTGCCTTATCCACCTCGACGATACGGTTGTGGCCGGTGTCGGCAATCACGACGTTGCCAACGCGATCCACGGCTACGCCGCTCGGATTGCTGAGAGCAGGGCTTAACCCGCCGGTGCTGAAAACCACGCCCGTGGTGCTTCCTGCTGCCACCGTTACAACCCGGCTATTATTCGAATCAGCGATATAGAGTTTGCCGGATGCATCCACAGCCAGGCCTTTTGGGCTGTTTAGGGATGGTGCGCCAGAGGAGACATTGATGGTGAGGGCGGCCGGTGTCCCTCCTGAGGTGACTTCAACGATCCGGCTGTCGCCGGTATCGCCAATAAAAATATCGCCCGACTGATCCAGCGCTATCCCATGTGGAATACTCAGGTTCACGCTTCCTGTGCTGATCGTGGAGCCGGCTCCCGAGGGCCCCACTTTCACGACACGGTTGTTGCCCGTATCCGCGATATAGAGGTTGGCTGCCCCGTCGATTGCGATGCCGGACGGAGAACTCAGGGACGCCGGACTCAGCCCACTGATCGTAAGCACCGACGCAGTACCCTGTGCGTTCACTTCCACAATTTGGTTGTTACTTGTATCCGCGATGAACAGATTGCCTGTGGGGTCTACGACCAAAGCGGCAGGAGAGCTGAGTACGATGCTGCCACCAGTGTTGACTGGTCGAACGAGGCCCTGAAAGGTGAGAGAAATGGCTTGCGCGGGCTTGGTGAAGCCAAGCAGAAGTAGGCAAACAAAAGCGGTCACAAGTCGGGGTGACCGCACACTTAGGCGCATGGGGAAGCCTCTCGATGGAACAGATCGGCGAGAAAAAGTGAAAGCTTAGTCCCTGTTATTTAACGAATAAGCACGGAACTTTGAATTTCGATTTGCGCTGATGCGAGTTAAGGCACACTTTCCCCGCCACACAGGGCAGTCGGGAAAGCGGAGGGAGGTGGGCTAGATGGTCTTCAAGTATTCCTTGGCTTTGTGCCAATCCGGGAAGAGGCGCTCTTCCACCTGGAATTCCCGGGGATGGACGCAGCGGCGGCCTCCGCGGACTTTTACCGGGTGCTTCAAATGCAGCATCTCGTGATAGAGCAGATACTCTACGGCGTAGCGCGGAGTGTTCTTGCGGTCGAAGACGCGGCTGACCACAATCGTATTGTGGGCGGGGTCGTAGTGGCCCAGGCTGCGTTTGGCCACCTGGCCGCTCCAGGTCAGCAAAGGCCTGCCCATCAGGCCGTGGAAAAAGCGGCGATTCAGGCTCTCGAAAACTTCGTCCAGGTCGTAGTGCTGCCCCTGCGCACCAAGCATCTTCTTGCGGCCGCGCGACTGGCGAATCAACTCTGTCTGCCGGATGACGGCTTCGCTGGAAGCAAACTTGCGATAGCGATTGGTTTCGATAGCGTTCAGAGGCTTGCGGTAAAGCTTGGCCAGCAGGATGTGAGCAATCGCCCTCAGAACGCTTTCAGGGGCGCCTTCCAACAAATCTGACAGGTGCACGTGCACCCGGCCTTCGCGCAAGCGGATGGTGGTGTTCAGACTGGTGAAACGACGGAAACGAACTTCCAGCGAAGGGATGGGAGCACGCGGCCGAAGGGCACGGTACTCTTCTACAAACAAAGACTGCAATTCGGGGTTCACCGCCTTTCAGCCTAGCAGGACTTGGCGGGGAAAGCCGTCACCTTTTTTGTTCCTCTTTTTCCTGTTCTTTTTCTTTCTTCTTCAGTTCGGCGAAATACTTTATCTCGTCTGCCAGCATCTGCACCGCCGTCTCGTGCGCGCTCTGATTGGCATCGATGGCCGTCTTGCGGGAAAAGTCGTATTGGGGACTGGGCTTCGGCTCGTTGAGGATCGTGCCCCAATCCCCCGTCTTGTCGACAATCTCCTTCAGGACTTTGCGCAGGTCCGCGTGCTGCTGGTCGAAGTTATCCATGTTGTCCTGCAGCTCGTCGGAAAGCCGGGTAAACTCTTCCATCAAATTGTGCAAGCGCAGATTCTTGTTCTGGGCGATGGGGTCCGCGTTGATCGTATGAATCCCTTTGGCCCGTTCGTCGACGTAACCGACGAACAGCTTGATCCGTTGCAGAGGCTGGTCTCCGGCCTCGCGCACGTCCTCGATCTGCTGATCAGTTAAGGGATCTTTCCTCGATTGGGCAAATGCCGGCGTCATGGCCAGCAATATGAAAGCACCCGTGATGGCCACGGTTCTCTTCAAAGTCCTTATTTCTTGAAGACCTGCATCATGAGCTCGGTCTGCACCTGCTCCAGCTGTTTCAAGGTCGCTTGCAATGCCTGGCGATCTTCATACGAAGCGGCATTGAGGATGCCGTTCAGCCGAAAAGATGTGTGCCGCATGAGTTCCTCGGCATTCTTCAACTTCTTGCCGTCGGCCGCGACACCCATGTGAATCTTCTCCGCGTACTTCTGCACCAGGCGCAAAGTCTCCGAGGCATGATCTCCGTCACCGGAGCTGTATTGCTGCCCAGCGAGCTCGGTCATCTGGTGCACCAGCTCGGCATAGAGAAAGCATTGTTCTTTGGGTTGCGCCTGCTCCGCTTTGAGCATGAGAGCCGCCATCGCTTGCGGATCGATTCTTTCATCGATCGCAAACGCAGGGGCACAAGAAAGGCTGAGGGCTAGCGCAGATAAAACGATGGTCGGGGCCGCGAACCGCATAGGGCACCTCTCGGAGGGCTTACGGTACGTCGTACGTTAATGACTGCCACCAAGAGCAACGAGTCGATGCCTGGCTTGCCATTCCTGGTCGGGAAATTTGCCGTCGGAAGTAGTGAGGAACTTGCGGTAGTAATCCTGCGCTTGTTTCGACAGATGCAGGTTATCGCACGTGGTTGCCCAAAGGAAGTAAGTAACTGGAGTCTCCGATAAGTATTTTGATCGCATGGAAAGAGCATCCAGTGCGACCTGATATTGCTTATTTTCCGAGGCCGCGAACGCCAAACCGCTCCATGCATCCCCATCCTCCGGTTTTAACTTGACTGCCCGCTCGAACACCTGCTGAGCCTGGACGTAGAGCTTCTCCCGCACCAGGTTTTGGCCCTGGCCGACGAGAATTTCCTCATTTCCCGGGTTGGCAAGCGCCATACGGGCGTAAATAGGATCGGCCTTTTCGGGGTGGCCACCCTCAGAGTAGGCGTCAGCCAGCATCTGGTCGACTGCGGCATTGTCCGGCTCCAACTGGCGCAAGGTTTCGAGGGCCGGCAGGGCCTCGTCGTTCTTGCCCTGGGCGAGCAGCGCGGTGGCCAATTGGGCGGTTAGAGCTGGATCCCGCGGATCGCGCTCGACCGCGCTTTTGAGCAGCGGCTCAGCGTCGGCATACTTCTTTTGCTTGATCAGCAGTTGGGCCAGCCCGCCGGTGGCAGCTGCTGCCACGCTGGGCGAAGGTGCAGGGTGACCGGAGAGCAGCCGCTGGTAGGCCGTTTGTGCAAGCTCCGGATCATCGTTGGCTTCGGCGATCTGGGCGGTCAGGAGCAGATCGTCCGGGGTCTCCGGGCTGAGCTTGAGCGCCGCCACCAGCGCATCACGGGCTGCGGTCGGATCGGCGGTGCGGTCCAGCTTGGCCAAGGTTCGGTAGGCTTCGGCTTGGGCTGCAGGGTTGGGCGGTTCAGGGGTGAGCAAAGTCGCCTGCTGGACTTGCTCGCGGGCCTCATCGTACTTACCCTGATGAGCCAGCAGGAGCCCCAGCGCCATGCGTGCCTCGAACTGCTTCGGGTCGGCGGCGATTGCCTTGCGATACTCGGCAGCGGCGGCATCCTGATGGCTGGTTGCATCCTCCACATAGCCAAGATCAAAGAGAGCGCGCGCGTCGCCTGGATTCTGGCCAAGGTACTGGACCAGGAGGGCCCTGGCGCCCGCGAAATCCTTCTGCTCGATCTTGCTTTCGGCTGCTTCCCGTTGGGGCGGCGGGGTAGCGGCGTCCGGCACCTGGGCGTCTGGTACACGAGTACCTGGGGGCAGTTGATTTTGGGCCGAAAGCTCCGCCGGCAGCAGTGCGGCCGCGAGCAGAAGAAAGTGCACCGGTCTCACTGCACGGCCCTCGCCTCTTGCGCGGCCAGGGCAAGCGCAAGCCAATGCCCGGTATGCGAGCCTGGGGTCTGGGCCACTTGTTCCGGGGTTCCCGCCGCCACCACCTGTCCACCCCCCGCACCCGCTTCCGGGCCCAGGTCGATCACCCAATCGGCGGACTTGATCACGTCCAGGTTGTGCTCGATCACCACCAGGGATCCGCCGGCGTCGATTAATCGTTTGAAGGCAGTCAGCAGTTTGCTTACATCGTCGAAATGCAGGCCCGTGGTCGGCTCATCGAGGATGTAGAGTACCCGGCTGCCACCCTTCTTGACAGCGCCATGGGTGGTGGCCCGGCTAGCGGCGCTGCGGCCCTGAGAAAGATGGGCCGCCAGCTTAACCCGCTGCGCTTCCCCACCGGAAAGCGTGGTCGCCGATTGACCCAGGCGCACGTAACCCAAACCAACCTCGTCGAGGACCGCCATTTTTTCCAGAATCCTGGTCTGCCCGGTAAAGAAGCGCAAAGCTTCTTTGATGGTGAGGTTGAGCACATCGTGGATGGTCTTGCCTTTGTACTTAATCTCCAGCGTGGTCGACTTGTAGCGGGTTGCATTGCACTCTTCGCAGGGCAATTCGACGTCGGCCAGGAATTGCATTTCGACGGTGACCGTGCCGTCGCCTTCGCAGACTTCGCAGCGGCCGCCGGGCACGTTGAAGGAGAAGTGTCCCGCGGTATATCCCCGGCGCTGGGCCTCGGGCTGAGAGGCAAAGAGCTCGCGGATGGAGTCAAACGCCTTGATATAAGTGACGGGATTGGAACGCGGCGTTCGCCCGATGGGCGCCTGGTCGACCAGAACAATATCGTTGAGCCGCTCGGCTCCTTTGAGCTCGCGGTACAAGTGCGAGGGGTCGCCGCCTTCGTTTTTGCCCAGCGCGTGGGACACCGCGGGGTAGAGGACATCATGCACCAGGGTGGATTTGCCCGAACCGGAAACGCCGGTGATGCAGACCAGCATGCCCATGGGGATCTCGACGTCCAGACCGTTGAGGTTGTGGATCCTCGCCCCGCGTAAGACCAGCTTTTCTTTTAAAGGTTCGCGCCGCCGGGTGGGAATCGGTATCGTGAGCTGCCCGCTCAGATAGCGGCCGGTCAGCGAGTCCGGGTTTCTCTCCACATCCTCGACCGTTCCTGCGGCGAGTATCCGGCCGCCCAACTCTCCCGCGCCGGGACCAAGGTCGACCAGCCAGTCGGCGGCGCGAATCACGTCGGGATCGTGTTCCACCACCAGGATGGTGTTTCCCAGGTCGCGCAGTTCCTCGAGGATGCGGATCAGCTTGGCGGTATCCCGGCTATGCAATCCAATCGAGGGCTCGTCGAGCACGTAGAGCGCGCCCACCAGCCGCGAGCCTAAGGACGTAGCCAGCTGGATACGCTGCGCTTCGCCCCCGGAGAGGGTGGAAGCGAGACGGTCGAGGGTGATGTACTCCAGGCCGACCGCGTCCAGGAAGTGTAACCGTTGCTGTATCTCAACCAGGATGCCGCCGGCAATCTCCTGCTGTTGCGGGGTCAGGGTCAGGTTTTCAAACAAGCGGTTCGCCTGGCGGATGGTGAGCGCGGAGACTTCGCAGATATTTTGTCCGTTGAGGCGAACGGCGCGTGCTTCGGCGCGCAGACGTGTTCCTTTGCACTCGGGACACAGAGCGTAGCCGCGGTATTTGCTCAGCATGACCCGCACGTGGAGTTTGTATTTCTTGCGCTCGAGATAGGCAAAGAAACCGTGGACGCCAAGGAAGGACTCGTGGCCATCGAGCACCAAGGCTTGCTGCTCCGGGGTCAGCTCTCGCCACGGCGTGTCCAGCGGAATGGAATGCTGCAGGGCGGCTTTGCGCAGGTCAGATTGATACGAACGATACTTAGGCCTGGTCCAGGGATCGATGGCGCCCTCGTTCAGCGTCTTCTGCTTGTCTGGAATGATCAGGTTCAGATCGAAATCGATGGTGTTGCCAAAGCCCTGGCAGCGTTCGCAAGCGCCATACGGATTATTGAACGAGAACAACCGGGGCTCAGGATCACGGTAGATGCGATGGCAGAGCTTACACTCGAAGGCCTGAGAGAAACGGAGCCGCCGGGGCTCTGTTTCTGTGTCCCGGGGGACGGTTTCGAAGACGATCTCCCCTGACTCGCGAAAGCCAATCTCTGCCGCGTCTACGATCCGTGCGCGATTTTCAGTAGAGACGACGAGCCGGTCGACCAGGGCATAGAGTCCGTGCTGAAAGTCCAGATCGAGCAGAGATTCGGGAGTAGAAAATTCGACCATCTTGCCATTCTGGTAGAGACGATTGAATCCCCGGGTGCGCAGCTCGGTGAGCCGTTCCTTGAATGCGTCACTGGGCAAGGCCGGGTTGACCGGAGTCTTGGCCTTCTTTTTCCGTTTGGTCTCCGCTTCAGGCTCGGCCACAACTCTGGGTTTTACCGGGAACAGGGCGTAGAGGCGAGTGTCCTCGCCCAGTGCCAGGATGCTGGAAGCGATTTCGTCCACGGTGTCGCGCTTGACCACTCCGCCACAGACGATGCAATGGGCAGTGCCGCAGCGGGCGAAGAGCAGACGCAGATAATCGTAAATTTCGGTCGCCGTGGCCACGGTGGATCGCGGGTTGCGGGTGGTGTTCTTTTGCTTGATGGCAATGGCCGGGGCGAGGCCGTCGATCAGGTCGACATCGGGCTTTTCGATGCGCTCTAAAAATTGCCGCGCATAGGCGGAAAGCGATTCCACGTAGCGTCGCTGCCCTTCCGCATAAATGGTGTCGAAAGCGAGCGAGGATTTCCCGGAACCCGAAACTCCGGAGACCACGGTCAATTTCCCGTGGATCAAATCGCAGTCGATGTTCTTCAGATTGTGGGTCCGTGCACCACGGATGGTGATTTGATCGTTCAATATCTCAACCGGCAAGCTCGCCGTGGACCTCCTCGGTGGGCGCTTCTATCTCTGTTTCAAACCCCGCTTTAATGCGCGCCAGCATTTCCATTGGGTCGCGTTGCTCCGACTGCTCGAAGGCGGCGGCGATGTGGCGCGCCAAGTCAGCGAGCATCATTCCCCAGGCTTCGGGTTCTTTCCACACTCCGACTCGCATACTGATGTGCTGATCCTGGTGGGCGATCCAAACGCGCAGAAGTTCGAAGGATTTGGCGTCGGTGCGAGCCGGGTCGGGCACGCGGAGTTGATCGGATTGAGCCATGTTTCCTCGCTTGGGTTAGGAACTGCCAAATATATTGTGACTCACGCTTCGCTCTGTCGAAAATCAAGCTGCAAAGGCCAGACTTTGGGTGGGTGGCCCAGGTCTCGCTTTTGAGACCTGGGTGTTGCGGCGTAGACCCGTTTGCGGGAGAAACCCAGGTCTCAAAAGCGAGACCTGGGCCACCCACCCACTATTGGCGGGACGTTGCCGCCATCACCTCGGCAGCCTTGGCCGTGGCGCTTACGCTGTGCCGCCGGGCCCAGACCATGAGCAACAGGCCGGCGACGATGGAACCCAGGCTGGCGACCTGGGCGTTGCTCATACCCCAGTAAATGCGGGGGTTGATGCGAATGAACTCCACTAGAAAGCGGGCCACGCCGCTCAGCACCAGGTATTCTCCGGTGAGCTGGCCCACGGGCAAGCGACTTTCCGACTTCGCCCCTCGTCGCCATAAATACGCGGCGATCAGCAGAGCAACCATCAGTTCGTAAATCGGCGTCGGATGCACCCTCTGGGTGGTGGGAACGAGCCCGTTGGGGAAACTCATGCCCCACGGCAGACTGGTGGGAACGCCATAATCTCCATCTCCGGAGATGAGGCAGCCCAGCCGGCCCACACCGTAGCCCACAGAGACAGCGGGAGCGGCCAAGTCCAACATGCCCAGGCCCCCGCTTTTCGCTTGCCGCCCCTGCCACAGAAGCACGGCGATCCCGGCCAGCAGTCCCCCGAACCAGGCAAAGCCTGCGCGGTCAAACAACACCGTAAACGGGTGATGCAAGAGCAGTCCCGGCTCTTCCAGAACATGCCACAGCTTGGCCCCGACTACCCCGCCTACCGTGGTGTAGGCCGCTACTCCGACGGCATCGGCGTCAAGGCCAAAGCGTTGAAAATTACGATACAGCGTCCAGCATGCACAAACAGACGCCAACCACAGGCAGAGACCAAAGGTGCCAATGGAAAAGTGTCCGATGTGAATGAAGGGATACATGAAGTGCGTCTGTCTCTACAGTATAGCTGGCCGCCCGGATTTCCTACCTCGCACGGATGGCGACGACCACTTGTGTGGGTCTCCTTAAAGGGAGCCACATGCAATTGATCAACGCCACTGATCTCGACAGGAAATCCGGGATGCTTTCTCTTGGCGGAGATACGTGGAAGAATGACAGAGTCCATGAAAGAGCACGAGCACGAGATGTTGTTCCGGCGCGAAGAGATCGCTACCCGGGTGGCGGAAATCGGCGCGCAGATAAGCCACGACTTTGCCGGTGAGGCGATTTTGCTGGTCGGTGTCCTGAAGGGGGCGGCCATTTTTCTGGCCGACCTGGCACGGAGCATTTCGGTCGAGACCACGTTCGATTTCGTAGCTATTTCCAGCTACAAAGGGGTTAAGACCAGCGGCGCGGTAAGATTGATTAAGGATTTGGACACTCCGATCGGGGGACGAAACGTGATCCTGGTCGAAGACATCCTGGATACGGGCTTAACCCTGGTGTTTCTGCGCAAATTGCTGCAGCAGCACAAACCTAAGTCCTTGAAGATCGCAACCTGCCTGGACAAGCCGGCGCGGCGTCTGGAGAAAATCGACGCTGATTATGTGGGGTTTACGATTCCCAATCATTTTGTCGTCGGCTACGGAATGGATTACCAGGAACGCTTTCGTAACCTCCCGGATATCCGCATTTTCAATCCGGAAGAGTCACCAAATACCCATTGATCTTTGCCGGCATAAGGCATAGAGTCCCACCGGAGCTACGCATGACGACGAAACTGCTGCAGCCGGAGGCCGCTCACGCCTCTGGATATTTTGACGTGGCCGGATTTGCCACTTCCGCGCTGGCGAGCGAATCTGCCCTGGCCGCGGTGTTTGACCACACTCTGCTCAAGCCCGAGGCCACCCGGGACCAGGTGGTGAAGCTGTGCGAGGAGGCGGCCTCTTTCCGCTTTGCCTGTGCCATGGTGAACCCGGCGTGGGTTTCGTTGGCGCACTCGGTGATGGCGGGCAGCGGTGTCCCGGTGGGGGTGGTGGTTGGCTTTCCCCTGGGCGCTAACCTGGCCACCAGCAAACGGGAGGAGGCCCTGGCTCTGATTAAGCTGGGCGCCCATGAGCTGGACATGGTGATGAATCTGGGCCTGCTCAAGTCGGGCATGAATGCGCTGGTGGAACAGGACATACGCGGGGTAGTGCAGGTGGCGCATGAAGCGGGCGCGGTGCTAAAGGTGATCCTGGAGACGTGCTTGTTGACGGTAGAAGAGAAGCTGCGCGCCGCGGAGCTGGCACTGGCCGCGGGGGCGGATTTTCTCAAGACCAGTACTGGTTTTTCAACCGGCGGCGCTACCCCAGCGGATGTGGCGGTGTTGCGGGGGGTGGCTGGTAATCGCTGCGGAGTAAAAGCTTCGGGGGGCATCCGCAGCCTGGGCGATGCGCGCGCCATGCTGGAGGCCGGTGCTACCCGGATCGGGGCCAGCGCCAGCGTTGCCATCCTGCGCGAATATCAGAGCGGAAAGTAGGAGGGAAACCGCAGGTCCCTCCACTGCGCTACGCTCCGGTCGGGATGACAATTCTGTTCGGGTCCGGTGCTGTTCCGGATCTAGCCGCTGCTACCCAAACAGATCTGTCATCCCGAGCCGGAGCGGACCCGGATTTCCTACTTCGCACCGCTAGCAACGACCGCGTGTGCGGCTCTCCGCAGAGAGAGCCGCATGCAGATCATCAAAGCCACGGGTCTCGACAGGAAATCCGGGGGAGCGCAGTGGAGGGACCTGCGGTCTCTTCAAACCCCAACCCCCAACCAGCTTTCCCGCCAAATGCTCTATCATGACTCGATATTTGTAATGACGCCTCCCCGCGACCAAGACGATGCCGATACCGAGAAAGAGCCGACGCAAGCGGTTGCTACTCAATCGTTTGAAGGCGATTATCGTCCCAGCTCGGAAGCTCCCCTGGTGGCCGGCTCGGTAAGGGTCGACCCGCTGCAGACCGAGTTCCTGATGCGGCTGGCCAATGCCCTCAATACCACGCTTGATCTGCAGACCCTGTTGCACCGCACCGCCGACCTGGTACGTGCCGTCATCGACTACCGAATCTTCGCCATCCTGCTGCTGAATGAGCGAACCAACGACCTCCGTATGCGCTTCCAGATAGGCCATTCGCCGGAAGCCGAGCGCCTGAGAATCCGGGTGGGCAAAGGGGTCGTGGGCCGGGCCGCGGAGCATCGCGAATCCATTCTGCTGCAGGATGTACTCCTGGACGAGAACTACATCAGCGCCAACCCCGATGTCCGCTCGGAATTGGCGGTGCCGCTGATCGTGAAGAACCGGGTCATCGGCGTGATTGACATTCAATCCGAGCAGGTGGGGTATTTTCAGCCGGAACATCTCCGTTTGCTGGAGCTGACCGCTTCCCGGGTGGGCCAGGCGATTGAGAATGCGCGTCTTTATACCCGGGTGGCGCGGCAGGCCCAGACGCTGGCCGTGCTGAATGAAATTGCCCGCGAGGTTACCTCGATACTGGATCTTGATCCCCTGCTGGAGCGAATAGGAGAGCTGCTGCGGAGGCTTATCGACTACCAGATGTTCAGCATCCTGCTGCTCAATGAGCGGGAGCAGGTGCTGGAGCTCCAATATTCCGTCCGCTTTGGACACCCGGTGTCGCCGGCAGAGAAGGTCCCGCTGGATCGCGGCCTGGTGGGATCCGCAGTGCGCGAGCGCCGGCTGGTTCACGCGGGGGACGTGCGCAAGGACGCGCGTTACTTCATGGTGAACCCGGAAACCCGCTCGGAGATGGCGGTGCCGCTGCTCTACAAGGGCAAAGTGATCGGCGTCCTCGACCTGGAACATGTGCGGGTCAACTACTTCAACGATGATCACCAGCGCACCCTGGTAACGCTGGCCTCGCAGATAGCAGTGGCGATCGAGAATGCCCGGCTATACCAAAGGGTTACGCAACAGGAACAGCGGCTGGAACACGATCTGGACATGGCGCGCGACGTCCAGTTGCGGCTGTTGCCTCCCACCCCGCCGCGCAAGCCACATGCCGAGTTCGCGACCCGTTTTTTGCCCGCGCGCACCATCGGGGGCGACCTTTACGACTTTCTGCCCTACGACAACTTCTGTGTCGGCATTGCCATGGGGGACGTGAGTGGTAAGGCAGCCCCTGCGGCGTTGTACGCGGCGCTGATCAGCGGCATCATGCGCGCAGCGACCAGCCAAATGCTTTCTCCGGCCGAGATGTTGAAACAGCTCAACGACTCGCTGCAGGAACGCAAGATGGATTCGCAGTATGTGACCATGCTGTTCGCGGTCTGGAATGATGAGAAGCAAACCCTGCAAATTGCCAACGCGGGCGCCGTGCAGCCGCTGTTCTGCCGCGCGGGACAAGTAGAAACGGTAGAGGCCGAAGGATTTCCGCTGGGCATGTTCAAAGACGTGAGCTACGAAGAGTTCACGCTGTCTACCCGGCCGGGGGACGCCATTGTCTTTTTCAGCGACGGCATTGTGGATGCGGTCAACGCGAGTGAAGAGATGTTCGGCGCCGAGCGGCTGATTGCCCTGGTCACCAGCCAGCTCACCAACTCGGCGGAGGGGATGGTGGACGCGATCTACCAGGAACTCTCCGCCTTTCAGGGTGGGGCGGAGCGCTTTGATGACGAAACGGTGGTTGTGCTAAAGGTCCTGCCCGGCCCGGGTTAGGATAAGCGTTGGAGTCTCGACATTGACGGACACCCTGACCACCGAACGCACGATCCATCCCGCCCGCAACCTGCTCGGCACCCTGCGGCTGCCGGGCGACAAGAGCATTTCCCATCGATACGCGCTGTTAGCTGCGTTGGCGGAAGGCGGCAGCCGCTTTCACAATTTTTCTACCGGGGCGGATTGCGCCAGCAGCCTGGCCTGCATGCGGCAGCTGGGGGCCAAGGTCGAGCGCTCAGGTGACACGGTCGAGGTGGAGGGCTGCGCGGGCAGGTTAACGCCGCCAGGCACAGTGCTGGACTGTGGTAATTCCGGTTCCACCATGCGCATGCTGACGGGATTGCTGGCCGCGCAGGGGGGCGCGTTCACGCTGGAGGGAGACGCATCGCTGAATCGCCGGCCGATGGAGCGGGTGCGCAAGCCGCTGCTGGAAATGGGCGCGCGGATCAATCTGCTCGATGGCCACGCGCCGGTCGAGATTCAGGGGGCGAAGCTGCGCGGGATTTCTTATACCACCCCGGTACCCAGCGCCCAGGTGAAGACCGCCCTGCTGTTCGCCGGATTGCAGGCAGAGGGTACAACCACGGTGAGCGAAGCGGTCCGTACCCGCGATCATGGAGAAGTCGCGCTGCGGGCCTTCGGGGCCGAGATTCGCCGCAGCAGTGATTCGGTGTCGATTGCCGGCGGCCAGACGTTGCGTGGCATGGAAGCCACGGTCCCGGGCGACATGTCTTCGGCTGCTTTCTTCCTGTGCGCGGCAGCGCTGTTCCCGGAGTCGAGCCTGCTGTTTGACCAGCTGGGGATGAATCCCACGCGGGCGACTTTGCTCGACGTGTTGACCGCCCTGGGGGCCAAGGTGCATGTTCTCAACCTGGAGGAGAACCACGGCGAATTGATTGGCAGCGTGCAGCTCGCGGCGCCGCCACAGGGCCTGGGCAGTATGGAAATCAGTGGCGCGTTGACGGCGCAGTTGATTGATGAGCTGCCGGTGCTGGCGGCGATTGCGCCCTACACTCGGGGAGGCATTCGCATTCGCGATGCGCGCGAGTTGCGGGTGAAGGAGAGTGATCGCATCGCGCTGGTGGCGAGAAATCTGCGCGCGATGGGCGCTACGGTAGAAGAGTTTGAGGATGGGCTCGATGTCCCGGGTGGGCAGCGGCTGCATGGCGGGGTGGTCGATTCCGACGGGGACCACCGTATCGCCATGGCGTTTGCGGTGGCTGCGCTGCGGGCTGACGGGGATACGCTGGTGTTGGGGGCGGATGCGGCGGCGGTCTCTTTTCCAGAGTTTTTCAGTTTGCTGGAGCAGGTCACGGAACGTTAGTCATGTTACCCACCGAAAACTGGTCATTCACTCATGGTGGGTGGCCCAGGTCTCGCTTTTGAGACCTGGGTGTTTCGGTAGGACCGATCTCCGAGGAGAAACCCAGGTCAATGCGCAGTGGAGAGATCCCGGTGTGGGGATACGGCCCGACTAAAGTCGTGCCCTGATACAAAACAGAGCTTTTGCCTAGCCCGTAAAGTTGTCCCCTGAGGGAAGTCGAGTTCTCACGCGGGCTCTTGACCCCAGAGGGCATCTTTCAACGCATAAGAGAATTTAGAGGAAAGGAGAAACCGTAGCTCAGCGGTACACTCTTGCCTTCCAACAAGCGACTGCCAAGGAACGAAGCAACTCTACCCTTGTCATCCCGACCGGAGCGGACCCGGATTTCCTACTTCGCAATGCCAGCAACGACCACGTATGCGGCTCTCCTTAAAGAGAGCCGCACGGAATACATCAACGCCACGGTTCTCGACAGGAAATCCGGAGGAGCGTAGTGGAGCGACTGTCTGTTTTGTCAAGCGTGAGAGGGTTGGTTTGGTTGTGGAAAAGACGTGGACGGAGGTCCACTTGGGAAACGCGGCTGCGTTTCCCACTTTCCCCCAACGC